>Ga0247780_1000369_pt1 | contig 44620 bp, 21 predicted proteins | sample UWRJL079202R5_FD_179927 | JGI IMG/M metagenome (GOLD analysis project Ga0247780, IMG submission 179927) | Plant litter microbial communities from Arlington Agricultural Research Station in Wisconsin, United States - UWRJ-L079-202R-5 | ecosystem: Environmental > Terrestrial > Plant litter >...
ACCTTCGGCCACTGCACCTGCAACAACGGCGGCGTAGTTCGGCAACGCAACTCACGAATTGAAGCCATCGCGGTCCACGGCACTCGCGGCCAAACGTGGCCTTCCAGTCGCGCGCGCGCACGCGGAGCCTCGGCTTCCTTCGGCTACTCTCGGCAGTTCTCGGCAATTCGTACCGCTCAGACCCTCTGGACCGACCCATTTGAGTTTCGCTAGTTCAGGGGCTAGTTCAGGGGCTCGGATTCCAATCTCGGAAGCTTACCAACCGTTCGGCACCAACGGAAGCCTCTGGAAGCCAAGTCTTACACGTTCGCTTGTTGTGAGACCCCAGAGGCACCACGCCAGGTGACGGCACCTGCGTGGCCTTCACGGCAGCTGTCAACCCTCCTTACAGAGTGTTGCAGCCATGGCTTTGCCCCTGTACGCTTAGGGCACTGTAAGACCATTCCAACCTTTCTTTCGGCTCTGCGGACCTTTGTTTCGACAATCAACAACGAAAAGGCTCTCGCAGTGCCTTGCCCTGATTCGAACTCAGGGCCTTCTACCGTGTTCCGGCGTTTTCTTTGCCTCTCCAGCCAAGCCTCGGTTCGGTGGCTCAACTGGGGGTGACCAAGCAATTCCGTCACTCTTTTGCCGAACGGCCAGAAAACCGCTCTGTTTTGTGTTCCACACCCAACAACCACCTAAACCCCTGGATGGTATCCTCCATCCTCTTCTTCGAAGCCTCCAACTCCGGATACGCATCCCACCAACAGTGCGGCATCCCGAGGTACAAATCCACCCTTGTCCTCACCCCACACTCTTTTCTCAACACGCTCTCGTACACGAGTCCATCGTCCCGATTCACATCCATGCCACAGACCTGAAAGTACGCCGGCGGCATATCCATATGTCCAGACGCAATCGCCGCCTTGACCCTATCCCCATGGTCGCCATCATGCTCATCCTCTTCCACAGCCACCGCTTCCGGAGCCGAACCCCCATGTAGCCCCCACTCAAAGGGCGCCCACAACCTACTCCCCCTCTCGGGCCTCACTGCCTCCACAAAGTCCCTGATAAAGCTCCCGTTGACCCCCGGCGCATCCTTATTTTGCTCCCTCGCCAAATACAACTCTCTATACGGCACAGGCACTCCCCGCTCGGGATCCATATACCCCCCACAAGCCAAAAACATGCCTGTTAGCGGTGGCTTGAGCTGCTGATCTCTCGCAAGGTGGGCGGTTACGTCTGCGAAATTGGCACCGGAGGATGCACCTCCCACTATAAAACCGTCGTGAGGGTTGCAGTGGGGAGGGAGGAATTTCCTCTCCCGGATCGGAAGGAGGGAGTCCTGCGCTACGAGTTGTAAAATGGCGAAGCTGTCATGAAGCATGAAGGGGAAGGGCGTCTCGGGCGCTTTCCTGGTCGATGGTAGTATGACCGTTGCATTCATGTTGTGCGCTGATGCCAGGGTACGAGCGAGCGGGAGGTCGAATTCGGGATATCCAAAAAGGTGGATCCCGCCGTGGAAGAGGAGGATTATAGGACCCGGGGCGGGGGAGCTATCGGGAGGTGGTGTGGTGTGGCAGATTAGCACGCGGGAGTTGAAGCCTGTGGTGAGGGAGAGTGGTGCTCGATTTCAGTAATGTTAGGGGGGCGGGTGGTGGCGAGTTTCTGTTGGAGAGAGGGAAGGGAAGATGCGAGAATGGACTTGAGGGTGGGGACGTCGGCGGGCATATCGCCAGGGGGTGAGCCGCGGGTTTTCCATGCGGCTTCGAAGGAGGGGTCTATGAGACCGGTTTGGAGGAGGCCCTCGATTGTTTCAGGCAGAGCCTGAGAAGTCATGTTGGCGGGGAAGGAGGGGGGGGGGGTTGCTTTTGGGAAATGGAAGCGATCCTCCCTGAGTCTCCTGTGGGCCTTATAAAGGGAATATGGTGGAGGAGTGGTTGACGAGAGATATGCTCCCCTCAATCTAGCACGGACAGAAACCTGATTGGCTCAGTGACCGACTCGGAGTGACTCATTCGGTCAACCCCTGCATGATGCAACGGGCAAAAATGCGTCTCTTCATCGTTCTTGTCGGGTTATCAGCCAGTGGCGTAATCATCTTGGCTGTCATAAAAGCCACTGCCAGAAGCTGTAATTAAAAAGAAACCAGTAAAGAACTCTCCAAGCTCTCACACCCTTAGGTCCGTTAGCAAGCACAACGTTGTCATAGCCTGCTTCCCAGATGACACGTACGGTAACAACACGGCAACAAACGTCGTGACCCTGTTAGCTGACACGTTTCCATCCGTCCGATCCTGCCTCATCGTGGGGATTAGGGGTGGCATCCCGTCCAACAAGGTGCGGCTTGGCGAATTTGTGGCTGGTAGACCCAAGGATCGGTACCCAGGCGTGGTGCAGTGGGACATGGGCAAAGCGAACCAAGGCGGCGCCCTTACAGTAGTGGTCTGGCTCTGCCAGCAACATCGGGCGGATGAGGACATCATCTCAACCGTCAACTCCAAAAAGACCCAGTAGACCTTGATCAACGTTACAGTACGTCACTCAATTGTGTTCAGCGGCAAGTAATTTGAGGAGCGGCGGCTTGTTGCAGCAGAAGCGCTTGTGATCACTCTCATCCACCTTCGTGACTCTCCAATAGCCAAGCAATGGATATACAGAGCGGAAGCGCTTGCCGCACGCTTGCCGCACCCCTCACGATTAGTGGATGATTATCCTCGAGAACGGGAAGAGCACATCAAGGTATACAAGTTTCAGTTCCGTCCAATGGTCTTTGTCGACTTGGCGCTCCTGAGCATCGCGTACTTGCTTATTCTTGTTCACTTGGTTCTCAGTCTCTCCAAGCTCCACACCATCAAATCGTAGCTTGGCCTCATGGTAACCATTCTGCTCCAGATTCCGGCCTCAATCAATTCTAGCTTCACGGTTTGCGCCATCCTGAAAATCGATCTCTCGAGCATTCCGTCATATGCGTATCCCCTGGTGATACTTTCCATCAGCATGGACTCATCAGCGCGGTGATTATGACGTCCTCTACCATCAGCATCAGCGCCAGGATAGGAGAGGCTTTCGGCGCAACTGCTCATGTAGCATGCAGATCGGCCTCGGAGGCCAAAAGCCTAAGGCTGTCTTCTTCAGCCACAAGAGGCCGGGCGCGCTGCCGTCCCTGGTGGTCGTGAGGAAGAATGGTGCAATGGTAGAGGTGGGAGTTCTACGAATACGTCATGTGCAAAAATCCTCTGGTATTGGCAGTGCCATTTCCCGAGTGTATGCACAGCACCCTATCCAGTGGCCCAGAGGTAAACATGTCTACAGATCTGCCAAATCAGGGGGCTCCACGGATGCCTTTGCTCACAGGTTCCCGGAAAAGCTGCATCCATCTGGTTCGACAAGATACAAGTCCCCTGCTTTTCCATATATTAGGTTGCGAGAACCAATACCGTTAATCTGGTTTACCTGGATTTCTCCATCATCCACATGATTGAGAGATGATTGCTCGACTCCCTGCCGCTAGGCCATGTCTTAGGCGTTGGCAAGCCCGACCTGAGGTAGTTGATGATCTTGGAGTTGGGATCTATGGTAAAGCTCGGAACCATGAGCGTGGCGGTTGTGTTTGGGGAACATCATCAAGGTGTTGAGCGTCGGACACGAGTACGTTGTGATATACCCCGTATTGTTGCGTGTCTCTCTAGGTCTTTATACATGGCGGTTTATAAAATGGAAACTCACAACCCAGCGACGAATTAGAAAACTGGAGAGCTAATTCGAATAAATTTCTTTAAGAGATTTACATCCAAACCGCTTTCTTACGTTTCCAAGTCCTCTCGTGGCACCCGAGAAACTGAAGCCCATCTAGTTTGTCCACACTGTTTATCTGCCGGCGTAGAATATACATCTAACAAGTCATTACCGTCGTCACAAAAAGAACCAAATCCCACATGAACAATGCGCCGCCGACAAATTAAAAAAACCGCCATGTCCGTGTATCCCGAGCTCATCTAGTCGTTCCCGTCCTCCCCGAAAGGAACTAGTGTTATATGAGACGAATCTAGGCACACGAAATTTCCTTTTTTGTACCTCGCCCACGTGACACGGCTCACCCCGGCTCAGGGCCGGCTCAGGGCCGGCTCAGGGCCGGCTCAGTCCCTGCTCAGGGTTTGCTCAGGCTTACTCACCTTTACTCAGGCTAAATACCATTTTCAGCACGCTGCGCTGCAGCATGCTGAAATGCTTCAACTTTAGCCAAGGGGGCCTAGATTTAGTCTCATATAAAGATAGCCAAAATTAGTCCTCATTTTAAACATAAACAGTCTCACCTTTACCTCTTATATTTTTTTCGTGTTACTTACCTAACCCTTATAAACTTAACCTTTACCCTTTAACTCTTACACCTTTACCTTCTTTAAAACACTTTTCCTTCCGTTATTTAACACCTTAAATTTATCATCACTCTTAATAAAACGTTAAAATACAGAATAGAATTAGAATTAAAAACGTCTAATTTAGCAGATACCTTCATTAAGCGGGCTAAAAAGAGAGGCTTTATAAGGGACTGCTTTAAGATTAGCCCTTATACGGTTTACAGGAATCTAAGGCTCAAAAGTAAAAACCTGTATTTATAAATACTTAAAGTGTAACGTTTTTAAGTAAATAATGTGTATATATATTTAATATTAAGATTTAATATACTTTAAATATGTAAAGAAATATAGGCTTTCCGATCTTTAAGAGATACAGGTAATAAAGCATTTTACTAAAATTATAACGCTTAGTATAAAAGGTAAGCTTAATAAAGAGGACGGATTATTAACTCTTTATAGCTTTAAAAGTATAATACACTAATTTTATAATACGTAAAAACAACATTATAATCTGGAGATACCCTTTAATATTAAAAGGTTAATAACATTAATATATAGAATTATATAATTATTATAAGGAAAGTAGTATATTAACTAATATAGTATATTTAAGGGCTACTAACTTAAAAGCTTAGCATAAAAAACCTCTATTAAAACTAAGCCTTCTTAACTATTAAGAATTATATTATCTTATAAAAGCAGTTATAATTTAAGGATTATTATAACTATACGTATAAAAGGTGCTGTATAGATAATGTTAGCTTACTAAATATATACTACTTTAGCTTAGCCTGCTTTTAGAAGTTATATTAAGTAAGGTTTAAAGTAAAAGATACGTTAAGGTTTATAATCGACTTAAGCTGATTTACAATAAGATTTTATCCTTCTTATTAGATAAAAGGATAGTAAATCCAAGCTTAAACTAAAAGTCTGAGAAAGAGAATGTAAAGGAAAGGATATTAATTAATAAGTTATATATAGTTTCGAATAATTATTAGCTTATTAACCTTTAAACTAAGCCAGAGCATATAATACCTAAAAAAATATCATTAAAATTTAACCTACTACCTTTATATACGTAATTAATGCTTTTCTAACTAGTTAATATCATTTCATCTAAAGTAATTAAAAGAAATCCTACCTTAAAAAAATACTTATAACTACACCTCCTTTAACTAATTAAAACCATTAGATTTTACAGTAAAAGGAGAGTAAATTAGGCTAAGTAATATTCCTAAAGTGGACCTCCCACGGGTTTAAAGAGAAGAATTAAAGCCCGGTTAGCTAATCTTATTAAATATCTACTTAAGTAATTCGCGTAAGATTTCCTAATAATATAAGCTCAAATTATATACGTTAAGAGGTTCTTATTAAAACTAACAGTAAGACACTTACGTATTACTAACAGCTAAGAATAGTTAGTTAACGTAACTTAAATAATAGTTATTTAGTGAAGTAGGTTTTAAAGTTTACCAACTAATAAAACTTATCAGTTCTTCACAGGAACTATTTAAACATAATGAATATAATCGATAATACTATAACCTATCTTAATATAAATATTTAGCATAATCTTATAAAAGACTTTCACTTAATAATTATAAGATGGAATAGCGATCTTGTTAGGTTTTTACAACCCTAACCCAGCCAGTGTGGTTAGAACAGTGTGGCTAGATCCACGCAGCCGCTCTGCGGCTGGCTTTGTGGATCCGCACAGCCAAGAACGCCAGACTCCACTGCCAACCTCGTATTCAGTCAGCCAACCTCGCTTCGCAAAAGCGAGTGTGGCCAATGCACTTCGTGCACTGGCCACCCTCACGGCTATAATACCACGGCTTCCGCTCTCGAAGATAGAAATAATTAATCACCTTCAACACACACTGCTTTCCAATGCCTTGACCCCTTTTGCATTTTAACAACATATAAGCTGGGCTAAGACTCTCGTATAGGCCTAGTAAGTATACACCTTCCCTAGAATAAAGAAGCTAGTTAAGGAAGTGGTTAATAACTATAACATCTGCTATTAAAAGTAGAACCAGCGTTATAAGCCTTAGGCTGCGATGTCGAAGCGGGTTACGACGTAGTATGTAGGGTTGTTATTGTTTAAAGCTATAATTATGGGTAGGGAAGGGGGAAGTGAGGAATAAAGCTTAGTTAGAGGAAATAGATGTCAGTAGTAGGTAATTCTGGATGAGTTAACCTTTACTTAGGTGTGTTTGTAATTTGGGTAGGTTAATTAAGTATCTTTAAGAGGGGTGTCGGGGTCTGATATGAGTCGCTGCAGCTGCTGGAATAAATCTCTCACCAAGATAGGAACTGCAAGAGCCTGATGCAGACGAGGGTGGGCGGGATCGTGCCCCATTAGAACGTCAGCGAGAAGCACGGCCAGGGCCCAAATATTGAAATTAAAATCTCCACAGGCAGATCGAAACAACTTACCTGCAGTCCTCTGCATCTGGCGACACCACAAATAGCTGCCTAGCTTATCCAGCACGGAGCAAAACCCAAGTCTACAGACTCCTTTAACAAGCTGGTTATCCAGTGGCTTCTCAACCCTCCCGGAGAGCTCGCGTAAGAAGACCGCTTAAGTTACGCCAACAGGTTCGAGATATGTAAAATGCTTATCGAGGAATTAAGGGGATTGCTTACTACTAGCACTTACTTATAAGATATCGAAACCGCTCTTAAGGAGTTTGAGAAAGAGGGCTTCGACATAAGCCTCTTGGCTAGAGCTTTGGGGTCATCCGCTTCCCCCTTAAGGGCGTCTAGTAGTAAGGACGGTGAAGTGGAGGGCTAAAGTACTTTACAGGTGTGGGAGATTTTTCAAAGATTTTAGTAACGCTGTAAATAGTAACCTCCTGCGTTAAAGACAGAGGAGTTATAATTAAGGATTTTTTGAAGGCGAGGATGTTAGGATTTGACTGGAATTACTGCTGAGATGGTTAAGGGGTAAGGTATACTAACTTAACGTGGAAGAAGCAGAAGTTAAGATCGGGTATGTAAAGGGCGTAAGACGGGGGAATTTCGGCAATCAGCAGTATCAGTTGCTCCAATGACACATATCTTTCGGCCTGCACAGAGGAGTTATCCTTAACTATCACGGCTCTCTTAACTCTAAGCAGGTATCCTTATTAACCTCAATCACATGCGTTTGAGAACCGCTACAATAGCTTCAAATTCCCCTCTAGCCTCCATTACGTTAATCTCCTCCCCTTATTATGTTAGTCTTCATGCTAGCCCGATCTACTGCTCCTATATTAGCGAAGGCTCCACTTACTTTGCAAACTAACTTAATGGTATTGTCGTTACGCTGTAGTCTGCCTACCCTGACATCCTAGTTTAAACGGCAGAGATCTTACCTGTTAAGGATGTCTTTAAGGGCGAGATTGGATGTTTTTTAGAGATCCTCTGTAGGACTTTTACTGCAGTATTAGAAGTAAGGGGTAGGGGGTTGTTCCCGATTATGGTTATGGGGAATTGTTACGCCAGTGTAAGCGTAATAGAAGGGCTTTCGAATAGTCTCTCGAATGGGGAGGGAAATGAGATTGGGACTATATAGTTTAATACGTACGATAACTATAACGTCTTAAACACTGTCGTTAGTGGGTATTTCGATAGCTAGGGAATTGTGATAATGATGGGGGAGAGCTAGAGGGCGTTAATAGCGATAATTCCAGGGTTTCACGCCTGTGAACCTGGAGAGGGTGGTCTATATGGGGATGAGGGATGTTAATAAGCTGGAGAGGGACAGGGTTAATGGCTTGAAGATGGGTGTTATTTGGGGTGGTGAGGAGGTAGACTTTGTAAGTGGGCTTAGGGAGGAGTTGGAAAAGCGGTTCGAGTCGGAGTTATAAGTTCTGGTACATTTAAATCTGCATATGTTAGATGCGGTTTCAGTGGGGAAGGCGAATGCTTTTATATGCGGGGGTGGGTTATCTGGAGGGGATCTTTAGGGGTGTATTAGGAAGATTATGAGCTTTAAGCCACAGCTCCCTGCTGAGTTTCGCATCGATCTTATCCGTTACGGGGTTGTTTCTCTTCGTACTTCGACACCTCGAGGTATACGACTTATATCTGTCGACCTCGCCCTGGAACGTAACTAAGTGAAACGGTTTATTAATATCGCTAACCTAGGCTAAACCTAACCTATCCCTTAAGATGATCCTCCTATCAGGATCTGAAGCTGCAATTTGCCCTCTTAAGACGCTGCCCTCCACGGCTGTGATAGCTTCCACGATGAGGGCAAAAGACTCCGTAATCTTACATCCGTACTGGTCGATAGTCAATTCGTACGTTATAGACTTGGTTATCTTATTATGCAGCCGCGAGCTGTACCTAAAGATATCCTCTATGTGGACGTCTATCGACCGGTTGTGTACTTGGAAGTTCTGGCGTAACGGGTTTACCTATCCTGTTCCCTTACCGCTCGGTTATACCTGTCACACGTTGAACCTTCCTCGCACCCTGAGAGGGTTAAGGTTATGTCCCAAATCCTTGATTGGGCGTTAGATGCCCTAATGGAATGGCACCTTGGCACCACAGGGATCGCCGCCACGGACCCACCGCGACTCGTCAGAAATCTGACAAGTTATTGTGGATCCGCTGCAACCAGTGGCAACACGAGATGTTGCCAAACAGGAGACGCAAACCGCGAGCGGTTTGCCTAAAGAGCCTTGAGGAACGAAGCTAGACGACAGGACACAGTTGAAGATGTTGGATTGTTTTGTTGCAAAACTTCATCGATCCGATTACACTAAAGGGGTTGCTTTTTACTGGCTGACATTTGGGGGGTTTCAGAAATGCCGGGGCCAGGGTCCCCTGGTGGCACACGCGATGCAGATCTTCAACAAGGGTTGAAAGTGGGGAGAATCTGGTGAGAATTGGGAAATATAAAAAAGTTACACAAACTCTATTTGAACTTCTTTCAAACTATCATACTAGCTGTAGCTACATCTCTGCTGCTCTGGCTCATGGACACACGACCGATTCCCTTCGAACTCCAGTGCGAGGAGGGGGCCCATGAGCTGAAGTTCATTCAAAACATTCCCAGTCGTCTCGTCAACCCCGAAGCCCAAGACACACAAAGAAATGGCAGGTACGGATGTTTGTTGCACCCGGTCGGTAGATGCCCATGTCCGTGGTAGAATATCAAGTTCTTCCAAGACATCTACGAGCGGTACTGGAGCATAGATCTGTCCTTCGTCTCGGACCGGCCCGTGGACGTCCGGGGGCTCGAGGCCCGCCTCATTGGCACGTTCGGGATGACCGGCGGCTTTGGTATCATCTGGGGTTCTGGCCGGACCGCCATATGAAGATTTCTGCTTCTCAGAACTATGTAAAAGTCAGCAGAAAGAGGAAGATGGGAAGCCGGAAAGATGCTCAATGTGCGCACCGGCCAGGCAATGCCTAATCCCGCCGTATCGGACCCACCTTAAGGCGGTGAGGTAGATAGGCAGTATTGATAACGCCTTTTGCCCGCACTTTTATGTGCGTGTCGGCCGCAGGAGCCATTCCAGGCTTCTACATCTACGATACTCAATACATCAGTACCAGCAACTAACTGTTTTCGTAATTACCTCACACTCCCTCATTACAGCAGTCTTTGTTTTGGTTCTATAACGCATATTACATCCTCGCGAGGTTTAATGCTTCGGAAACGTCATCACGCATGAGCTTTAGCTTTGTCCTGTGCGGCATCCTTCACTTTGCTCGTCCCCGCTAGCGATATCATGGACTGGGCTCCCATTGATAAGGCTTACTTCTGGCGGCATATCGCCTCAACAACCTATTTTCTCCTAGTCTTTGAGATTATAGGAGCCCGTTCGATTCGTCGAACGCTCCACGGTTACCATGGTTTTATTCCCATCATTATCCCGTTCTGGACCAGTGTAGCAACACATTCTCTCAGGTGCATTGCGCTTTTGGCAGTATTCCAGGCACCTGCCGCCGCTGTTCAGACTTTATCGCTTTTAGTTATTGCAGCGACAAACGCCTTCTTGCCACCCATCATATCCCGCATACCAAAGCCAAGCCTATTTTACCACGACATTCTACCGGCTCTCACTTATCTGCGATCGTACGAATACCAGGCTCTTCCAGATGAAGCTCACATTCGACTTGTGAGGCTGGAGGGCTTTCTCTCCTGGCGTCGCATCCGGATTCTATCCTACCCGCTAGAAAAATGCCCCCCATTTGATGCAATCTCATACACATGGGATGGACAGGGCCGAACAAGCTGGGTCATCGTCGACGGCTATCGCTTGTCAGTAACTAGAAATGCACGCCATATACTCAACGACTTCACCCCTACATTTGGACGCCGAATGATCTGGATTGATTCGATATGTATCAAACAAGGCGAAGATTACGATTCCCTAAAGGAGAAGGAGATCCAAGTTGGACGTATGTCTGAGATCTATGGACGTGCAGTCAGAGTGAGGATCTGGCTGTCAAAAAGTTCTGTCCTGGAATCCCCTCTTCCGGAGTTCTCAACCTCCAAACGGCGAAAAATTGGCGATATTCTTGGAGCAGTGGCGGGAAGGCTTATGTTCTGTTCATTCTGCCCGCCTACTCTATCTAGTAGAGTATTAGAACGGCTCCTCTCTCACGACTACTGGACTAGGGTGTGGGTTGTCCAGGAAATCGCATTCGCCCGCGAAGTCCTCATTCACATTGGGTCGACATGTTTCTATTGGGAGTCAATTTCAGCCTTTGCAACCGAGTCGTGGCCAGATTGTCTCGAGAAAAGATATGGTGGGCCGCCCGCCACGTTATCAGATAACCCTTTCAATAATGTTCAGCTCTCAAAACCGGTATTCCGAGGTCTCCAACAAATCGCCCTAATCACTTCAATACGACAAGATACACTCAATGGGAATTACCAATCATTGCTTTCTCTGCTCGTACTTTTTGCTAAAACCCGAGCATCAGATTCCCGCGACAAGGTCTATGGCATGTCAAGCCTTGTGGGAGGGGCAAAAGATCTTTCGGACTCCAGCAGCACTATATCAGCGGACTACAACTTATCGGCAAGAAAACTCTATCTCAAAACCGCTTGCTTCATTCTCTCCCGAGACATTGATGTCAGGGTACTAATGTACGCCGGTATTGGCTGGCCAAGAACTACAAGAGGGCTTCCGTCATGGGTTCCTGATTGGACATCCATTCCAGAGACTTATCTCGATGGATTCACATCGTCTTATTTCAAATGGTCTGGTCCTGGACATTCTGAAGTCTTTCCGTTATCAGGCAATCTATGCAAGATATCCGGTGGTCGTATCATAGATACCATCTCGGCACAAACCCGAGCCATTGACCATGACGACCCCTCCAGACTCTGGTTCCGCGAGATCTGCGACGTGGTCGGCAGGCAGTTGGACCACATCTCAAAAGCGGATATTGATCTGAGCGGTAAAAGCAGCCGATGCTACCGCAGGTGTCCCGGTCGGTGGAGAGGTGCTATTTATCGAGTTTTGGTTGGTGATAGCCAGTCTTATTGGGGGGAGGTGCCCGAGTGCACGGGAGTGACCACCTTTGAGCGACCAGACTTATTCTCTCCATGCGATGCCTCGGAGAAGGACTACCAAACCTCTGACAGGGCTACACCACAGAGCCGGGCCAATCTAGAGCATGCCTATAACGTGTGGCGAATGCTTCTACATCCACCATACCAAAGGGTAGAACTGGAGGAGAAATCTGCAGAACATAGCCAGTTTACCGCTGTGTCCAGAGCGCAAACGCAAGGACGGAAGTTCGCCATTACGCAGACGGGTAGGATGTGCTTGGTACCTCCCGGAACCGAAGTTGGGGATGCGCTCTTACTGTTCGAGACCGCAATTGTTCCCTACCTAATCCGGCCTATCACACATGGGACACGGCGTGGAAAAGATGAAATCACGAAGAGATACTTGCTCGTAGGACATTGTTTTGCGCTAGGAATTATGGGGGGTGGACACCGAGACTGTAACATTTCTTGGAAACCAAATCCGGAAGGCTACGATCCGCTGGTTTGCAGGGAACAGGATATCATTCTACTGTAAATAACACGGTTGTTTGTATGATCGCGTGCAATTATTCCATCGACGATCACCACCAACCCTCACAGTACTCGGTTCCGGACCCCACTCGAGCCTCAGGAGAACGATTCCGAATGCATGGAAAACAGTTGGCATCCTGTACTGTGGGTCTCACTTCTCGCCCGTCGCCGCCATGAGCAGCTGGGCACACAAGGACGGCCCAGCAGCCAACATCCAGATTGTTGGAAAGGAATGGACAGATGGGTCCGCGAATTCATCGGTGGCGAAGGTGGCACTGGCAAATCTCGGATCGCCGCCGCTCTCGCGGAGCTATTCGCGCGCATGGGCAATCCTATCATCTGCTAGTAGTAGCTACGCCCGGGACTTTAGCGGCAAATATCAATAGTGTCACTATCCACTCCGTGCGCAGGTTTTCCGAAGATACGATCCCAAGAAGCGGCCGATACGCAGACGTAGATAGGTTCGCGTTACCCAGCTTGGGAGGTCTTCGAATCGATAGGTAGACGAAGATGAACTGGTAAGAGAAATACCTGCTGATCGTGGACGAAGTGAGTATGCTCGGTGCGCGGACGTTACATGCTGTGAACAAGCAGCTTTGCAGGCTCCGAGAGTCGAGACAAGATTTTGGCGGGATCCCGACTGTCCTCTTTTGCGGGGATTTCTACCAGTTCCGTCCAGTACAGGAAAGATCTATCCTCCTCCTAAGCTTAGCGTTTCCGTGGAACGAAGAGAACAGCTTCACGGTAAAGCAAAAACGCCAGCACGATAAGGCGCACGTCCTTTAGAGCAAGTTCACTACCGTCGTGATGCTGAACGAACAGGTCCGCGCTGCGGGAGATCTATAACTAGGCCGGCTATTAACCCGCGTCCGCTACAGCATCTAAGACTAAGCCGACGTAGATTTCCTTAACAGTACTTATTATTGCCAGTTAGATCCCCTGGGAGTCGGGTATTACGGTGGTGACGCCACTAAACCGGAACCGCTGGAAACTGAATATCGAAGCGACGTTGTCTTTCCAGAAGCAACACCAAGCTCCGCTCCGAATATTCATTTCGGAACATAAGTGGATAGACAGCATACCGACGGAGGAGGAAGCCCTTATAATGCTGAGCTACAGGGACAATAATACGATACCAGTCCCCGGCATCTTCATGTTTATCCCAGGGATGCCTGTCGTGGTAAACCAGAACACTTACCAGGGTTTAAAGCTAGTTAATGGCGCTAGCTACACTGCCGTAGACGTTATCCTTGATAAGGCGCACCTAGGGCACCGCGTCTCCCATAACACTGTCCTTCACTTCGGCCCGCTGGCGGGAATCCTGCTGGCATTGGAGATAACTAGAGACTTCCACTTTGTTAGCATACTAGCTGGAACTATTCTCTTAACGCCTACTAGCATAAGAATAAAGCGCTAGAGGAAGCGGCCGTGGTAAGAAAACTCGGTTACTCGGCGGGGATTACCATGTGTTGCTGCGTTTGCCTGCACTGATTACAAGGTGTAAGGCAGAACATTGGACCGTGTGGCGCTGGAACTGCGCGGGACGCGGACCACGGTGGTTAACGGGGAAGCGATTGCCAGTCAATGCGATCCGTACAGCCTGTATGTGCAACTGTCGTGGTGTCGGACGTTGGACGGCATCATGCTTCTGTCTAGGGTGCGGGAGAGAGATTTCGTCGGCAATATTGTGCCGGAGAACATGACAGCGGCAGAGAAAAGGCTAGAGCAGCTGAGTGATGCAACCGTTGCGGACGCAGAAACCTGGGACTGGTGAAGAAAAAGGAAAGAAAAGAGGACTTTTCGGCAGTTCGCGACATGAATGAAACGCTTGTCGTCGTCAAGCCAGCAGCGGGGCTGTTTGAGCGGCAGAAACAAGAAAAAAAACGCATTGTGATTGGGCTACATGACACAAAGGAACGCGTTCGCATCGCACATGCACGTGCGCACGTGACCAAAACCGACGAGTGTTTGCGGGTCTGTAGGGTTTTTTGGGCTTCCCCTTCTTTCGCGTCCTCTACAGGAGACGCAAACTGCAAGCGGTTTGCCCAAAGAGCCTTGAGGAACGAAGCTCAACGATAGGACAATGTTAAAGATGTTTGTAGCAAAAATTTGTTTATTAATTACCGCGAAGATATTGCTTTTGATGGGTGACATCAGCGCGGTTTTAGGAATCAGGAATAAAACACCGGCCCTCTCCAACCACATTAACCAACATCAAATGGCAAAATAGAGATTCCTCAGTAACAGCATCTTCAATAGCCCCAGGACGAAGACGACGATAGGCCGTAAAAGGGGATTGTAGTGAGAATGTAAGTAGCTGCTGTGATTGGTATGCCTCTTGCCCCCAACCCCCTGGCACATGTTGCACGGGCACCGTGGCTCTCACGCATTCCACCCGCAGCCGCCTCTACTTGGCATTCCGTGTGCTATCGTGACACAGAGAGGCATACCAGACCAAAGAAACTGCGGCTATTCATCAACACGGCCAAGCCCAGATTGAGAGCCAGTTCCGGCAAAACGGGGTCGGATGCAACATGCCTTGCTTACCAACGCAAGGTAGCGGCGCAGTATTTCAAGAATCTGCCTACGTGGGAATGGCTGGCCGAGGAGGGGGTTCTATCAAGTAATAGCACGGGGTACTCCCTCTCCCGGATTCAGGAGGCGTTAAAGGAGAAACAGGGCGCCCTGCCCTGGATTGGATGCGCGGGACCGATTGCAGATGCGGGGAGGACGGTGGTACCAAAGACCATGTAAAGCCGCGTACCAATCAACTGGGTAGCTATCTCGAACGAGTGGACAGTATGCACCGAGTACACCGTGTCCGGCAGACCCACCAGGTCGCAAAACACCTATCTAGGGCCGCAGCTATGCGCACCAGCACCGAAATCACTCAAAGTGATCAGTTGGAGAACTCCACCTCCCAGGAGTTGTCTTCCTTGAGCGTGACAGTCGCAGTGGTGTAGGCCGAACCCGTGAAGTCGACTTCTTGGGCCACGCCGGTATCCTTGATCTCCGCAGTCTGAAGGCCTGCGATGTACGATCCATACGCGATCCAGAATATACGGGCCGGGACAATCCCGTAGCTTTGGTTAGAGTCGGGTCTGAACACCGTCACCGGAACCACATCGCCGGTTCCCAGAGGGTCGTCGCGACCGAGCCCACAATAGTGTTCCGCTTTCCCAAGAGTATTAGCACACCCAAACATTTTATTTGATTAGATGTGGGACAGAAAGTAACCTACGATACGCAGGGCCGACAAAAGTGTCGCCAACGGTGTTGATGGTAAAACCGCCCGGTGCATTACTGTCCTTGCTGTTGGTGATGAACTCAAGTCCCCGCTGACCTGGCGGGATATTGATGAGCCAGTTGGAGCCCTCGGTGCTTGCATTACCCAGTGTGACAACTTCAGGGTTGGTGGTCGAGATCACAAGGCCTTTGGCTAGTGCTTTGGGAGCGGCCCCGCAGACGGCGTAGTACGTCTCGGTGATTGTAAAGGTGGTCTCACCGACCTGGGCGTTGACCTGGTCGGCCGTGCCCCACGTGTTCCACCAGAGCTGGCCGGGAAGTGGGGAGTCATAGGGCGTCTCATTGAAAATGGAGAAGGACTGCGGCTCAAGGCTGGCGTTCTTCACGATGATTTTAATGGTACCCATTTTTGGTCTTTCTTGGAGGGAAATCTTGAGTGATGGAAAGCGGTTTCGAGGTTATGATGAGATAAGATGTTTGGGAAGTGTTGACGGGATTCTTGGGACTTGAGCATGGTGAATGCTGTTGGTTTATATGTTGCTCTGTAAGTCAGAGTTGGGGTATTGCTTACCGTCGCGCCCTCGACTGAGTGCCCAGCCACTTTGTTCCGTACTCTGAAACCCATCCACGGCGGACAAGTTCTTGCCGTTGTGCGGGACTCCCGAGCCCTGTACCTTTGCCGTGGTCAACTACATTGTTGTCCCTTGGCAAACCTAAACTGGGGCACATTGATGCCTAATATAACCGTGATATGCTTGTTCTGTCAGGCGGTACCGCATATTACCACCTGTGCTTTTGCTACGGTCGGCTGTTCTGTTGTCCCTAGCAAACCCAAACCAGGATATGTTAATTGCCCGACCTTACTGTAATATGCTAGTTTTGTTAGGTAGTACCGCTTATTGCTACCTGTGCTTTTATCGTGGTTAAAACTGTATTATTGTCCCTAGTGAGCCTGAACCAGGACATGTCGATGCCCAATATTAACGTGATACAGGACGCCACAAAATAGTGAATTGCTAGCCTGGCATACCCCAACCCTCCCCCCTCCCCCTTCAACAGAAAAATGGCAAGAGTTAGGGTTTTCTATGGTCAAAAATCGTGTCATTCAATCCGAAGGCTCGCCCTAATGTCAGTGAGACTAACGATGCTGACCCGGCCATTGCCAAGAAGACGCTGAGAGAGCAGTGCTTGCTCCTCACCACGGACATCCGCCAACACCGAGCCTGGAACCATAGCAGGCGGTGCAGGTGGAGCGAGCCGCGCTTGTAGCGGCTGTACAACACCTTGCCGTGTTTGTTCCGTGGGAGTGTTTTGGGCTCGGGCTTGGGCTGCGCTGCCTATCGATAACAGCGTCGGGAAAGTCTTTGTGAAGACCGCGCGTCAAGCGAGTCAGCGAAGTCTTCGCCACGAGATACAACGATATACGGCTCCAAACTTTGAAGGTGCCGAGACGTACATTTCACTGGGAAGAAGCGCATGAATGGGATGAAGGCCCGGCACCAAGGCCCACAGACGTATCTAGTAAGGTACTTGACCAGCCGGGCGCATTGGCATCGCGGCTAACTCGGTATTGCAGATAGGGAGTTTTCTAGGGGGCCTCCCCATAACCACCATCCATACCAGATTTCAGAAGATGGAGCGCATTGTTTGATAAAGCTGCCCAGGTGCATCGATCATGCCGTTTTGTCGCCATTGCAGGCAAGAATGTGCCTTGATGCGCTGGATTGTGTTGCAGTCTGTGGGCGCTGGAGAAATTTCATGATGCTGATAACAGCCAGCGGAGCTTACAGGTCAATCATCACACCCTCTCACAACCCTCATGCATGTAATGCCGGTGCTCGGGTGTGAGCTTCAGAACGAGAAGAGGCGAAGCTTGATTAGCACAACCGCGTCAAGCGCCTATAGTACAGAGAACCCATGCGATTCGAAGCAACGTGACCAGCGTTGGTGGAGCGGCCTGTGTTAGGCGAATGTTGTGGGCAACCATGTGGCACTACCCAGATACAGCATTAGCACCGTGGGGGCCAAGCTGGCCTCCATTCCTAGATTAGAAGAATCAACAATCATTCTTGACCATCTTCACCTGCCTGACCCCACACATCCGCCATTGTCTGTATACATAGACCCCCTTGGGCAGTTGGGCATTTCTCGGACCTGGTGACTCACACAACTCCAGCGGGATGATTGGCAGACAGTTCCGCTGAGCCGGCCTTCGTCTGGGCTGCATGGCTGCCTATCCCCGGATTGAAGGAGGCGGTTACAAGGGCAGCAATACAGCAATGCGAACTTCGTGCATGGCAGATCGAAACCCGGCGGGCATGAAACGCGCTTACCGAGACTTCCTGTTTCCACCTTCAGATCCCATCGCTTCGACGCAGTAAATGGCAGAGGAGTGTAGGGTCAAGCTCAACGACACCTTGATCCAGTTCGTGGCCATGCGGCCTTTGTGTTCAACGAACCACATCTAGGAGCTCACTGCATCACATCTCACATCCCTCCTCTGGCTCTATTAAAGGGGGGAGGGGGAAAAAAAAAAAAAAAAGACGAAAGCCGCGCCAGCCACAAAGGAAAGTCTAGTTGGTCTGCCACCGCTGGCATGAGCACATCGACAAGCTTCAAGTTCGGTACCCGTGGAGAAATGGCAGGTCCACATAGCCGCTTGTTAGCATTGCACGGGAGCACGGTGCTGCTAAAACTGGGCCTGACACGCAAGGGAGGGTACATCATGCCTCAGGAATGCAATAGATCCTCGGAGGTCAAAAGGTCGAACGGCCACATCGTGAAGAGAGACGTGAATAAAAGACCATGAGACCAGAGATGATTATCAGCTGAGTTGGAGATTTGCACTTTTTCTTCTCCCGGAGCTCACGAGTGCAGTGTTGTAAGTCATATTCTGTCAGCCCTTGTGTACCTCTGTTGCAACGTCCCTGCGGCTAACTCCCTTCATTTCGGAAGGCCACCTCCTCCGCAGGTCCCCGTCCAGATTAACGCTCACAGTATGTACTTGGCAGTGAAGTGGGAGTTACTCACGTTTGCTTACCAGTTACAGATGCCCCTACGCGTCAGCTTCCCTGTCGGTTTGGCTGATGGATACATCGCTGGAGACCTCGAGCTTACTGCGGTTGTTCACCACATCCAGGCCGACTTTGAAGATGGGGACCATCTTTTCACCTCACAAGATTTCGAGCTGGGCACTGTCCGTGTTGCCGGCAGCCGGGCTTTGATCGGGCGGCTGACCTTCCGGTATTCCTACAACTCGGAAAGCAACACTGTCACCGTTTGTGGCACTGACTACCCATCGGCTGACGGCATGGCGATGATGACCATGCCCTCAGGCATGGAAGATGCGGCTTGCTTCGAACACGCTGCAGCGGCAGGGTTTCTGGCTGACGAGGTGTACCGGAACGGAAAGTGGAACTACTACTCTCCCCTGATGCCGGGCGCGCCTGAGACGATAAAGGGTATAGTTCGGGGCGCCAGTGACGCGCTGATTGCGTCTTTGAAGGAGGTGCCCGATCTCTTTGTACAGGTCCGCCAGCTCTTACCGGAACTCTCGGCAGAGGATTTTCAAGCGCTCAGCTTCGTATCTCGCGAGGGAAGATTCCTCGAGGTATACGACCCTACCCACGCGTATAGACCGGACGATGAATTACACGCCCCTACTTCGACATACGGCGGAACAGAGACCTGGCAATTGGACTCTGACTTCGCCAATGTCATTGGAAGCACGCCGGATCCGCGCCCCCCAACTCCTTCCAACCGTTCGTGGCTCAATCTCTGGGAGAGGGCAACAGGGCGCAAAGCGGTGTGCACGTCCATTGGCTTCCCTCCGGATGTCCCTTGCCGGGGGAGCCTAGTCGGCGGCCATATCATCCGCGGAGAGGTCGCCCGTCAAGTACGTCGAGGATCGAACGAAGTTCGCATCTTTCCCATTTGCCGCGGGCATAACGGCAGGGACCAGACGTATATGCAGACAAGGCAGGAGAGGAATGCGGTTGTGTTGCACGACTACTTGGAGCGCCCGAATTAGAAGCAGGCGCTAAAACGGCTGGTTTTGTATCAACCTGTGCAGTCCCCCCCTTGCCGTTGCCCCTGCTGTGGGAGATGCTTGGCAGAGACCTAAGCCCTGTACTGGTACCTCCAGTACAGGGGTGCGAGGGAAACTTCGTGTACTTATCTGAGTGCTTGAACAAGTCAATAAAGCCCATGTCATGCTGAGGATTCTAGATTTCGGCTGGTGGGCACTGAGCCTGTCGCCATGGTAGTGGAAAACATCTCGCTGTCCAGGTAGACGTTTGCTACCAGGTTGCCGGTACACAAAGCGCAGCTGAATGATAAAGAATGTCGGAGGCCTCGCGAAGGACGATCCTTGAGTGTTTGGCGGGTAACCGGGTGCCTTCGCACTTGTGGACACGTGGTCCAGCAGTGGAGATATATCTGCAGCGCGCAGAATGGGAGCCTCAACTGCAGGATCAGCAAGGAGCCTGTTCCTGGTCTTCCCTGAGCTCTCCGGGCCACCAATTCCAACGGCCGGCCATGGAACGTGCTCGGTCGCGAACTGCTCTTCGCAAAATGCCACCCAAAAAACAAGGTAGAATAGAGCCATACCATCTTGAAGTGCGAGGGTGGTCTGCCAAAGCCAGTGAAGCCGAGGTGCCAGGTATAGCGGACTGTGTTGTAGAACTTGTCACCAAGTCTGTCCAACCCCAGCGCCTCTGGCACCCTCTACGGCCGTGCAACGCCCATTTATTCGGGCCCCGTTCCGTCAAGACTCAAGCATGAAAATCACTGCAATTGAACCAGGTTCAGCTGCAGGGACAATTCTGATGTATTTTGCGTGTTGGAGAAAATCAAGAGGATGGTGAGGGTTCTTGACTCACCGGGCTCAGGTGCCATTGGATTTCTAGGCTGCCCGTCGCAGAGGCCCGTGCTTATGTGAAAGGTTCGCCACTATCAAAGAGGATAAACGTAGATAGAGGAGTCTTTACGCAGCCGAGAAAATCTCAGATACTACCTACAAAAACCCGGCCATACCCGGCCATAAAGACGTTCATACTCGTCAAGCGCCTTCACCTCAGCCACGTTCCCGTAAGGCTCCCATGTCTCTTCTCCACCTTTCCACTTACAAGGAGTTCCACGTCCCCGTCAGCCAGCTTTCTATCGTCGCGAATCTCTTCTACCTCCCACTCTTCCTCGCCAGCATTATCAACCACCGAAGGCGCTCGACGATGATCGAACTCCTCTATTCACATATCTTATCCTCCCCTATTCACCAGGTGGTGCCTCTTGGCTGAGGAAACGGAGCTTCGATTCTCCGTTCCATGGTGCCCCGTTCCGTGTTTTGCACATGGGTCCCAAGTGAACTGCAGCTGAAAAGTCGCCAGGCCATCCGCGGTCACACGTTTGAGAACTACATTCCCAAGCGGCCATCCCTCAAACATCCCCCTAGGGACCTGGCTGTTCCCTCCATTGATGGAACTCTGGGAGGATCGCGAGCTGAAGACGGTGCGTCGGCCAGAGGCAGCGTCGCGGGTGTGACGATGCCGTCGGGTGCGGAGGCTGGCCACCTTGGCAAGAGAGGTCGCCTCACGGCGCTTGAGAGGTGGCGGCCGATTGTCGTCGCTTTCCTCGCCTTCCTCGTCCTCCATCCACGGCCCGTCGTGCCGAGGATGGGCCGGACGGCGTCGAGGGCCGTCTTGGTCGTCGGAATGCTGTTCAGCTGCCCCCTCATTCCCAAGATCGACACTGAGCATGTGGGCGGAACGAAGGACTCGGTGACGAACCTTGTTCCCCCTCCGGCGTAACTTCGGCTTGGCCATCGGCTTAGCTAGCGGCTCGGCCTCGGATGGATCCCTATTCGCTTTCTTACGCTTGGGTGCAGGTGTTCGTTCATCGTCTTCCTCGCCGATATCCTCATCCTGCTCTGCCTCGGAACCCTCAAGAGACGAAGGGGAATGCTCATCATGACTGCGATTACGATCAACATCTGGATCAGCGCCTTGCATCAATTCATGATCTTCTTCGCCGAGACGGGCCTCGCTCGAACCGTGGGGCGGAGGGGCCTCACCACCATTCTCATCTTGATCATCGCCAATTGCGGGAGAGCAGTCGTCTGTCCCAGCATTAACGTGGCCAGGACCCTGCGATCGGGGCTTGCGTATGCCGGTCCTCGTGATCACCGTCAAGGCAGGAGTGGCAGTTGGGCGGCGGAGGGGTGACCGTATGCCATTTTGATCTTGATCTTGCTCTCCTTCGGCCAAAGGCGGTTCTGCCGCGGTTGTATTGGGGTGTAGACCGGTCAAGTCGTTATTCTCATCGTTCGGCAGCGTCGGTGTGTTTGCCGGACCCTCCCGTGACTGTGGCAGCATGGCAGCGGCGGAGAGAAGGTTGGAACAGCTTAGTGAGGCGACCGTCAGGGGGGCAGAAGCCTGGGACTGGTGAAGAAGAAGAAAAGTCCAAGTAAATATGCGACAAAAACGAAACACCTCCCTGGAACCAAGGTTGGCAGCGGGGGTTGCGAATAATTTTGTCGGCCTTTCTTATTGGCCGGCGCGATATATGGACGCGGTTCGCAGAGCATTTTTCGCGAGAGCACGTGATATTATTTGAAACAAAATTGACGACTGGATGTGGGGCTTTCTTGGGGGTTGGCGGCGGGATGGGGCATAAAGACCTTTCGTTCCTCAAGGCATGGTCGGATTGATCGCGCCAGAGCACTCACAATGTTGGCAATCGCCAACTGGCTACCAGCCTCATCGGATAGAAAGTCATGGAACCTCGGTCCCAAATGGACCTCGGTATTATTTAGATAGCATGAATGGCCCAGATTGTATTTCGAAGGGCAAGGACCTTCGAGGCCATAGACAATTATTGTGTTCAGAATAGACTCAGAATTAGCGCCCCCTGGGCCACAGATCGCTCCAAGCCGCATTCCGTGACAGTGCTCAGTATCAGACCCATGCTAGTATCGGCTGAGCTACTACCCTGGATTGCTCCTTGTCACAATACCGCTCTGCTAGTTTGGCGTTACGGTTGCTAATAACTGTTGATGAACAGGGTCACGTAGCAGAGGCATAGAACAACGAGTGCGAGAGAGAAGTGCAAAGGTGATGATATTACAACTAACTGGTGAGAGAGAGCCAGCCTTATTATATCCGAGGGTGGTGGTTAGTGCTGCTCCGCAGCACTGGCTAGCACGGCAGGTGCCGTGATGAGGGATCTGCATGGCTGGGCAAGTGTAAGCCTCTGGCGTGCTTAGCTCCTCTGGAGGGCCTGTAAGGCCCGCCAGGCCTGCATACAGGGCTTGCAGAGCCGACCAAGCCTGCACACAGGGCCCCCCAGGGCCTGGTGGAGCACCCTAGTGCTCCAGGGTTAGGGTAAACCCAGCATTTAGACGCTGGAAAAGGTAGAGCCACACTTTAGAATCAGAATATAATATACATAATTTATCGACGTATTGAAATTGCAGATTTTTTCTTCTCCTTTAGTTAGAGTGAAGGAAAGCGCGGTTAGGTGGTGGTGGTAGAGGACCCAAAACTAAGTCCTCGAAACTCCACTGCCATTTTAGACCCGTGGCAACTATAGCCGAAGCAGCCCAGAACTGTAACCCCCTCGCTCAGTCTAGCTCAGTCTAGCTCAAGCTAAGGCGGCAACCGCTCAGTTCCGAAGAAGGAAAGGGAAATTCATAGTGTCGATTTTAGGGTCGTGAACTGGCTATTTCTTTAGCGACGAGTAAGCTAGCGATTAGAGGGTTAGGGTAGACTTTCAATCGTATATGTGCCGTGGCCCTAAATTAAACCGAATAGCCTATGCTTTCCTAGCCAATCAGAGGCCAGAACCTATCTTCAACTTGCCATGCTGCCGGAACTTGCCGTGTGTACGGAACTTACCCTGTCTTCAAAACATAAGTAAGAATTAAACTATAGCAAGAAATCTATATCTTGGTAAGTCTGCTTAGGGCGGTTTCCGTAGTGGTAACCACCTAGCATCCCATCTTTGATTTTTGAGACATTGCTTGGAATCGGAGGGTAAGTTTGTCTAGTTTAATGAATAAAATCGTCGTTATTAATGTGCTCTTATTAAGATACGTTTCTGAAGGCTATTACCCTCGTTATTCCCTCTCTAATTAAGGCTGGCTACTCTTTAGATGTTGGCTATTAAGTAACAGATGCTATGATAAAGCGGGGTTACCACGTAATTATAACTAGACGTGAGCGAATTTTTAGTTAATTAGTTACCGCTTACAGTTCCAGCAGATGATTCCGCAACAGGTGCCAGAAGAAATCATTAGATCTCGGAAACAAGTGCCCTTTAATAAAACAAGTACGCTACGTAGCTATAAGGCTGAGAGGATATTATTACAACCTGTACCCGATACAGGCTTCGAGAGGACTGGCGCGAGTTAAGACAGAACGTATGGCTGGACGCTAATAGGTAAAGGGCGTTCTGAAGACGGCTTATTAAGCTAGCACTCCTAGACGGGGGTTTAATATCACTGTAAGTTGTTATTACTATAATGCATAGAGGTAAATCTGAACAGTAAGACATAAATAAATAATTAAATACTAATGTAAGGAATTAAAGTCCCTCACCGTAGTTATAGGTATAACTATAGCTATCTATACTAACTGACTAAGAGGTACTTCGTACCTTATTTAATCTGTTATACTTAGTAATGTAGCATAGTGTTACAGCTAAGTAGTTAACTAAGTAATGCTTAGTATTATCAGTCCTTATAAACTACTAAGCACTTTCTTACTAGTTGTAAGGGCTTTAAGCCTTTACACCCCTAGCCTAATGTATTTAAACAGTGTATACCGTCCTCTTACACTGTTCCTTATACAGGAGATTTGTCAGGCTGCCCTAGCTTAAGTGAGAGCCTGTAAGGTCGTTACATAATTCCCCCTCTTTAACATTCTTTTCCTATAAAGAACTGTTAAGTTAGTTTTCCTCTTTCCCCACTTTCATTATGTCTTTTAACTGTGTTAAGAAGTGTAAGAAATAGAGAAAATAAGAAAAGGCTCCTTGTAATTACTGTATTTATCTTGCAGAATCTCTTAACGCCTTTAGTTCGCAGATATCTCCCTGTACTTATTACTAAACTAAGTTTTTACTATATTAAGTTATAACGTAATTTAACAGTTACAGTAAGTGTTAATCTACTAATATACCTTTTTTATGTAACGCGTTTAACTATTCTAATAAGTTCATTAAGGGCTTAGTAAATAAGAAAAAGGAGCTAAACACCTTATACGATTAAGTAATAACTAAGTACTGTAACTCCCTTGTAAAGCTGCAGCGTATTAAGACCTAGTAATATGTTATTAAAGTAAAGGTGATAAAGGTGTTTTCTCGTAAGGTTAAGGTCTTAACCTTCTAGGAGTAAATGGAGGCAGCAGACCTAGTTTATACTAAGCTAGTCTCTTAAGATTAAGACTCTTTCCTTACTGGTTTTCCATCTAAAGGGTTACCTTAGCCTGTAACGTCTTCTTAACTTAGTCCGTAGCTTCCTTTTCTTTAATAAACGAAACGACCCTTTAACGTAGTAGCAGTGTGCTTACTTTCTTTTTATGTTTATTTTATTTATTAACTTCCTTTCTTAACAGCGCTTATTCTTATAAATACGCTTTTCTACCGCGCACCGCTATACAACTAGTTCAGAAGATCTCAAGGTATACTAGATCGCTTTTTACCCTCTAACTCCTTCCCTAGACCCGCAGCAAAGCGTAAGTCCTCTAGCCATAAGGGGCAAATCGTCCCGTAAGCTACTGGTCTGTAACGTTTTAGTTCTCTGTACTACTACGCGTGTAATTTCGTGTAAAGTTCGCTAGGAGCTTTAGAGGCTTAGCCTCCTTATTAGGTCTTAAGTCCTTACAACCTTAGCTAAGGGTTCTGATAAATATCCTTCTATACTTACTAAAGAGTTTCTTACCGCTTTTTAGGTTTTAAATCCTATAGTAATTTTACTTTTCAGTATAGTAATTTAAATATTAGATTTTATTTTATTTCTAATTTTTATTATTAGCTTTAGTTAGTTTAAATTCTTTTGGTAAAACTTTATAATTAGGTCTAAGCACTTAAGATTTTAAATTAGTTCTTAAGAGTTACCTTTAAAACTGTAATCTAATTACTTAATAAGATATTTAAACGTATTCTTTCCCTTTCGTAAATTTATAACTTCCTTAACGTTATATTATCTTTATCAGTATCGATCTTAATCTTCTTTTCTAAAGGAACTCCCTTTAAGGCGGATTCTAAAAGTAAAACGTGGAAAACCTTAATCTGCACCTTTATACTAACAGGTAAGTTTAATTTATAATTAAAGGTAGTAACTTTTTTCTTAATTTAAAACAGTTTATACCTTTTAAAGTTAAACTTCTTACTAAGTCGTTTTAAATGTAGGTTTTGTGAAAAAAGGTAAATGTAATTCCCTTTTTAAAAAAGCAGTCCCTTAACTTATTTACTATTATAATAAAATCTTTTCTTAAATATTAACTATTTAATTTAGTATTTATTAGTAAATCTCTTCATTTATTTACATGTAAACTTAAGTTTAACTTATAAGTAATCGTATAGCTCTTACATCTAATCTATACAGACTGCAGCTTAAGGGGTATTAATAAGTAGGCCTTAATAGAGCTTAAGCTCTTTACTGTAATTTATAAAGAATAGTAATATACTTATTAACTTAACTAACGTTATATTATAAGCTATCTGTATTATTAGTAACAGCTTAAACTAATTATTTTATTTAAAGTTAACGTAAGCTTAAAGATACGTTATAAGTATCTAATTAACTTATTCCGTTTAGTTATCTATTTATAAGTAAAAAGCTGTTAAAAGCTTACTCTTTACACCTATTCTTTATATTAATATTACAACCTGCACCCGACACAGACCTTAAGAGGGCTGGCGCAGGTTAAGACAGAACGTATAACAGGACGCTAATAGGTAAGGGGCGTTCCGAAGACAGCTTATTAAGCTAACACTCCTAAACGGGGGTTCAATGTCACTATAAGTCGTTATCACTATAATACACAAAGGTAAGTCTGAACAGTAAGACATAAATGAATAATTAAATATTAGCGTGAGGAACTAGAGTCCTTTACGGTAGTTATAGATATAACTATAATTGTCTATATTAACTTAACTAAAGGTACCTTCTACCTTACTTAATAGTTTATTACTTAGTAAGAAACTAAGTACCTTATCACTAAGCACCTCCTACTTAAAGGTCTTACAGATACTTAGTAGATAAGCACTCTTACTAAGACTAAGTAACTACTAGTTAGTTATAAGGGCTTTAGGTCTTTATACCCCTAACCTAGTGTACAGTACTGTACGTATTATCTTCCTACACTATTCCTTCTACGGGGGATCCGTTAAGCCGCTTTAGCTTAAGTGACAGCTTACAGGGTTATCACACAATTCCCCTTCTTTAACATTCTTTTCCTATAAAAAATCTTAGTAAGAACATTCCTTCTTTCTTAACGTAATTATACCTGCTAACTATATGTAAAAGCGCACTTTGAAAAACAGTACCTCTTATTACTGTAACCTTATAAACTTTATTTTAACTTTTAAATCGTAAATATTACCTTATAGTCGTTACTCCTTAAAATCGCTTTCCTATCTTATTACTACATAATCAGATAGTTACTCTAAATACTTACTAGTAAGGGCTTCGTCTTTATATAACGTGTTTAGTTATAGTAACACTTTCCTTTAACAACTTCTTTCTAAGAAGCGCTACCTTAATACTAAATATAAAGTTACTATGTAAAACCTAAAGCTGAAAACTTAAAAGCTCTACAAAGCCATTACTTACCTTAACTAAATTAAAGTCTAACACCGTAAGATAGAAGAGCAAGCTTTTTCTACATTTAACTAGGAGGTGGAGATCCTCTATTTCTAAGAGTAAGAGAAGACTTGTTTAACTACTCCTCTTAAAGCTAGCGAGTCTTTCAACTAGGGAGGCTTTTTAATAGGAACACCTGCCAGTCTTTCCTCTAGGAGGTTACCCTAACTAATAACTTTTTCCTAATTTGTAATTCTTTTCATAAGGGTTTATAAGTTTAAGTTTCTTATAAGTCTTTTATTACCTTAAATCCTCGTTCCTTAAAGCCAGAGGGTTTAAATTAACGACTTTTTACTTTATTTTTCTTTTACTAACTTCTTTCTCTTAACAGTTCTTATTCCTACGTAGAGCTTACTAGGAGCTTTAGAGGCCTAGCCTCCTTATTAGGTCTAAGGTCTTTTTAATTCTAGTTAAGATTCTAATAAATGTCCTTCCATACTTATTAAAGAGTTTCCTACTACTTTTTAAGCTTTAAGTCTTATAGTAATCTTACTCTTTAGTATAATAGTTTAAATGTTAGATTTTATCTTATTCTTAATTTATATTATCAGTTTTAATTAGTTTAGATTCTTTTAATAAAACTTTATAATTAAGTTTAGACACTTAAGGTTTTTAACTAGTTCTTATAAGTTACCTTTAAAGCTGTAATCTAGCTATTTAATAAGATATTTAAGCGTATTCTTTCCTTTCCGTAAATCTATAACTTCCTTAACATCGTACTTGTCCTTATCGGCATTAATCTTAATCTTCTTTTCCAAAGGAACTCCCTTTAAAGTAGGTTTTAAAAGTAAGATGTGAAAAACCTTAATCTACCCCTTTATATTAGCAGGTAAGTCTAATTTATAATTAAAGGTAGCGACCTTTTTCTTAATTTAAAATAGTTTATACCTTTTAAAGTTAAACTTTTTACTAAGCTGTTTTAAATATAGGTTTTATAAAAAAAGGTAAACGTAATCCCCCTCTTAAAAAGTCGGTCCCTTAACTCGTTCGCTATTATAATAAAGTCCTTTCTTAAACATTAATTACTTAGTTTAATGTTTATCAGTAAACTTTTTTATTCGTTTACATGTAAACTTAAATTTAGCTTATAAATGGTTATATAGCTCTTATATCCAGTTTATACAGACTGTAACTTAAAGGGCACCAGTAAGCAAGCCTTAACAGAGCTTAAGCTCCTTACTGTAGTTAGTAAAGAATAGTAATATACCTGTTAACTTAACTAATATCGTATTATAAGCTATCTACGCTATTAATAATAACTTAAACTAATTATCTTATTTAAAGTTAACGTAAGTTTAAAGATATATTATAAGTATTTAGTTAACTTACTTTATTTAACTATCTATTTATAAGTGGAATATTATTAAAAGCTTACTCTTTACACTTATTCTTTATATCAATCCTTACTAAAACTTTAATATAATTAGCTTATCTTAATCTATAATAATATTATCTAACTAAAGGTATTGTAAAACTACCTCTTTCTTAAAGATATAAGTAAGTTACTCCGCTATTATATCCTTTAAAGTTAGTAAAAAATAAGCTTATTTTATCAATCTGTTAACCATTATAAGGATTTAGTTATAAGTAACTCTTATAATAAGGTCTCTAGACTCTGGAATCCTAATAATAAAGTTAAGTAAGATAGAGCTTTATAACGCTTATAATATAGAGAGTAGTTTAAAAAGTCTATACAGCTTATAACGTTAGTTCTGCTTTTAATAATAGATATTACAGTTATTAACCACTTCCTTAACCAGCTTCTTCATTCCCAGGAAGGCGTACACCTATTAAGCTTACATAAAGGTTTTAACTTAACTTATATATCCTTTAAGTTAAGACTTATAAACTTACTAAACGTACTCCTTTCACTTATCTAAGTTATAAATATACAGTTTCTCTTAATATTAAAGCCTTACTCCTAATTTAAGCGTGCTATCTACACCTTTTAATAATTATTCTAATTAATAACCAGTTTTATTATAGTTTAGCTGTATTAAACACTCCTTACTACAGTCTTATAAGTATCTTAAAAAGTCTCCTAAAAGGCACTTATATTTATAAGTTCTTTCTATTAACCTTCTTACTTAAAAGTCCTATTATTACTAATAGATATTATACTCTATTTATAAGTTTATATAAACGTTAATAATTTATTCCAAAATCCAGTCGTCTAACACTTATAACACATACTCTAACATACTGTTCTTAACTTTATTAAATATAATAATAAAGACTAGGACTAAATTACTATCCTTATAATCTTATCTTTAATTAAAGGTATTAGTTTACTTATTATCTTTTCCCTTAATATAGTAAATCTAAAAGTAAAACAGAGCTATTAACTCTACCTACTATACTTATCGTAAGTTAAGTTCCTTTATTAAGAAGTACTAAAGGTTATTATAATCTGAAAAAACCTAGATTAGTTCTTCTATACCACTTAAATACAGTACCCACTTAGTAAAACATTAAATAATCATTATTAATTCCTTATTATAAATTAAATATTATAAAGCTAAACTGTGGATTCCTTTTAATAAGAAGGTAACTAAGCAACGTTTCCCATTATCTTAGACTTAATTAAGTTCTCTACTAATTACGAATTCTAAAGAGTCTATCTTAACTTAAAAAGGCTTTAAGAAATTAAAGAGAGCTAAGACTATGTAACGACCCCGCAGGCCGTCACTTGGGCCGGAGCGGCCCGACGGATCCCCCGCAGGAGGAACAGTGCAGGAAAAACAGTACGCACAGTACTGCGCACTGGGCCAGGGGTGCAAAGACCCAAAGCCCCTACGACTAACCAGCGACTGCTCAGTCTTGGCAGAAGTGCTCACCTACTAAGCATCTGTGGGACCTCTAAGCAGGAGGTGCTTAATAGCAGGATGCTCAGTTCCTTACTAAGTAATAGGCCACTAAGTAAGGTACAAGGTACCTCTAGCTAGTTAGTATAAATAGTTATAATTATACCTATAACTACCGTAAGGGACTTTAATTCCTCACGCTAATATTTAATTATTCATTTATATCTTACTGTTCAGACTTACCTTTATACATTATAGTGATAACAACCTATAGTGACATTAAACCCCCTATTTAAGAGTGTTAGCTTAATAAACCGTCTTCGGAGTACCCTTTACCTATTAACGTCCTACTATACGTTCTATCTTAACCTACACTAATCCTCTCAAGGCCTATATCGGGTACAGGTTGTAATACGATACTAACGTTAAGTTCTAAACGCTATTTATTAAATTCCTAGACATTACCCCCCTCTTACTAACATATCGACCTTAAGAAAAGGTAAGGAGATTAAGGAGGTATAAACTTAACTATAACTCCTTATTATTAATAAGTTAGCTGTATACTTTAAAGACTTAAACCTTAACTAGTAGGGACTGGTTAAGGAGCTTAACAAAACCTTCCCTAAAGATATTAAAAGCTATATCAGTTTTATTAAAAAACTCTAAACTTACCTTAACGCTATTAAGTTAGAAAATAACGACTTTAAGGGCTTATAGAAGAAACAAGTAAAGCTCCCCCTACTATTACGCTTTAAAGAAGACTTAACGTAGTTAGAGTTATAGATAGCCCAGCTCTAGAGTTATGTTACTTATTATAATAAGCAGTTTTTTAAAGAAGAAGGAAAGGTCAGGTTCACCGGAACCTTATTAGATAAAGTAACTGCCTGCTAATATAAACCTTATATAAAGATAATTAACGACCTTTCCGTAAATAAAGCACGTAAAGAAGCTCCCAAGACTTAAGCCCTTTTCAATGACTTTAACGTCTTTATTAACTAGCTCTAAACTAAGTTTAAAGAACTGGACACCTTAAGACAGGCTAAATAACAGTTTATAACCTTAAGGTAAATATCTTTAATCCTTAAATTCTTTACCCACTTTAAACTAGAAGTAATAAAAACTAAGCTTAGTTAAGAGGCCCTAATGATACTGTTTTAAAGTAGTTTAAAGGAACACATTATTAAAGACCTTTACTAAGAAGATTAACTAGATTACTTTTAAGAACTAATCAAGATAGTTATTAAAGCTGATAATTGGTACTATAATTACCATTATTAAAAGAACTTTTAAAAGGAACAGACCCCTTATTAGTTAAGTAAACTTAAAAAAGGAAACCAGTTAACTATAACAGGTTACTACCCCAGACCAATAGATATTAGTATAATAAATCGTCAAAATTAGCTTAACTGTAACAAACCCTAACGATAACAGTAATAAAAGTAGTTTAAAGACCTGTTTTAAGTCTAATGCTTTAACTGTAATAAGAAAGGCTATATAACGTAGTAATACCTATCGCTAAAATAAGTCGGTTAGAAACTAGTTCTAAAAGGAGAGAAACACGTTAAATTTAATTTAAAAGATGTTTATATTAGGATAGTAAGTAACGAAGAGGACTACACCTAGATAGATAAGTGTAACTTAAAAGATAAGGAAGGAAAAGAAAAACCTTAAAATATAGTATACTTAATCTTTAAGGGTATCTTAGAAAAGTCAGTTATAAAGGTGTAAGTTACAAAAGACCAACTCTAAGGTAGAAACTTAGAATTACTAAAGGTGTAGGTTATAAAAGACCAATTTTAAGAAGAAATGTTCTAATTAGCTATTACAGGTTTTAAAAGTCTTACCTTATAAGCTTAAAAATTAAAGAAGTCTAGGAAAGACCTTAACTTAAACCTTACTAAAATAATAAAAGGAGTTAAAAAACTAACCCTTTAAGTTACCTAAATGGTAAAGTAAGTACTAGAAGATAAAAGAGAGTAAGCTGAAAGAATTAAGTTAGAAAAAAGGAAGTTCTTCTTAACAGTACCTCCCGAAACTCTTAAACACTTTAAGTATGCTAAATAGATTAACACCTTTACCTTTCTAAAAGAAGGATAACTTAAATAACTACCCTGTATTAAAGTAGGTGTGCCTTAGACTGGTACCTTAAGGGTCTCCTAAGAAGGTATAAAGTAAGCACACCAGTAAAGGATCTAAAAGTTAAAAGAGAAACATTAAAAGTTAATAAATAAAATAAAAGACTTACAAGTTAAAGGCCTTACTATAACGTCTAAGGATAAAACGGTAGAAATTAAGTTATAACTTTATAATAAAGTTCACTTCACTAATTAACTTAAATACTAACTTATTAAGGAAGACTATTTCGTAAAGGAATAAGTTAAGTTATTATTACCTAAGTTTTAGGAAGAGGTTTAAGAGAAATAATAAACCTAAAGGTAAGTAGAAGAAGAGAAGAAATAAGGCGTTACTCCCCCCATTCTATACTTTATAACTATAATACCTACAGTTAACGTTAACTACCTTAACTATAAAGACATATTATAGATTAACTATATATACGATAACTACGTTATTAACTAATATTATAAACCTAAGGCCCTTTATAACCACTTCCCTAACGCATAAAGACAGGATTACGCTATCGTAAGGGTAAAGTTAAAACTAACTTACTATTAAGTCTCTTACTCCTTAATAAGAGAGTCTAATAATAAGCGGAAGGTTACCGTAATTAACTAGACTCCCGCTACGTGCTGGTAAGGAGAGGTATTTAATAACTGCTTAGTTGTAATATACTTACTACATTTTAATAGAAAAGCTAAGGAATAGTAAAAGCAGGAAGATTACTAGCAGATCTAAGAGTAAAAAGACATTACTGTAATCTAATCCTGTAAAGTATACTATTAACTTATTAAAGATTTCTAAAATATCGTACTGTTTAAAGTTAACTAGACGTTAAGGCGTAAAAACTTAAAGAAGGTTAATCGTTATGTTTACTAAAGCTGCTTATTTTTCTAAAAGGAATTAGGAAAAGGTTACAGGCCTTTTAAAAAGGCTAGAAACTAGTAATTTACTAATTAGTAAAAACTTTAAAAAGAAGGAGAGGTATTTAAAGGTTAGGTTATATAAGACCTTAAAGATAAATAGTTATTATAACTTAGATGTTAAAAGAGTATAAGTATTATTCCGTTATTGTTAATATAATAAACAGGAGAGGGAGGTTATTCAGGGTAAGAGCAGTAATTAATAGTAAGAGTGCTTTTAACCTAATACACCCCTTATTAGTTAACTGAAGGAAACTCCTTAACTAAGAGTATAAAAAAGCTATTTCTATTTAAAATGGAAAAGGAGGCCTATACTAATATAATAACAGCAAAGTCACCCACTACTTACCACTCCTAATTAAAGTAGACAGGGATAAATAATAAGTAGACTTTAACATTACACTAATTATAAGGTATAATATAATCTTAAGTCTACCTTAATTAGAAAAGTATAACCCTGTAATTAACTGGAGAAGTGGCCACCTTACCTTCAGTAAGTCCCTTAACTGTAATTACTGTTTAAAAGAAGTTAAGAAGGTACTAAACCACTTTAAAGATATATAAAGTATTTAAAAGCACGTTAAACCTTTAAAACTAAATATGGTTTAAGTTAAGTTTATAAAAATAGTTAAAGGACTAAAGAGTCTACTATATTACTTAAATAATGATTTAAAAGGTGGAAAAAAGTAAGAAATGGATTTACAGATAAATAAAAAAATTAACTTATCTAAAGTACCTGTTGAATATAAGAAGTTTACCCTGTTTTAAAAAAAGATACTATAACTACTAGACTATAAACTGTAGGACTATAAAATTAAACTAAAACTAGGAGCAAAACTCTGTAACTTTTAACCTTACTACCTAAACCCCTAACAGGCTAAGGCCTTAAGGAAGTACGTTAATAAAAACCTAAAGAACAGGTTTATTATAGAGTCTTAATCCCTAGTAAGGTACTTAATACTGTTTATCCTAAAAAACGGAGACAGTAAGTTACATATAGTTATTAATTACCAAACATTAAATAAAAATATAATTAAAAATCGTTACCTATTACTACTTATTACAAAAATGTAAGAATAGATTATTAAAGTAAATTGGTTTTTTAACCTTAACTTCCTTATAAGATTTAACTATATTAGAGTGAAGGAAGAGGATAAATATAAAACAGCTTTTCAAACTTATAGCAGGCATTACCAGTACTATGTTATGCCAATAGGATTAATAAACGCTCCTATGACCTTCTAAAGCCTTATTAATAACGTTCTCTACCCCTTTTTTAATAAGTTTATCTTTATATACTTAAACGACATTTTAATCTATTCCAAAACTTTAAAAAAACACTAAAAGCATATACAATAAGTTCTAATAGCTTTTGAAAAAGTAAAGCTGATAATAAACCTTAAAAAAAGCCACTTTTATATTTAAGAATTAAACTATCTAAGGTTTAGAGTAACCTTTAAAAAGCTTAAAATGTAAGTGGAGAAGATAAAAGCAGTTAAGGACTAGCTTACTTTAAAAAACTAAAAAGAGTTATAAGCTTTTATCAGTTTTATAAACTTTTATCAGTACTTTATTAAATATTTTATAAAGATTGCGAAACTACTATATAAGTTTACAGGAAAGGGTAAACCGTTCAAGTAAACTAATAGATAATAAAAGGTATTTAAAGACCTTAAACACGTCTTTATTACAGTACCAGTCTTAGCTCTTCCTAATTTCTTAAAACCTTTCTAAGTTAAAACAGACTCCTTAGAATTCGTAATTAGTAGAGAACTTAGCTAAGTCTAAGATAATAAGAAACGCTACTTAATTACCTTTTTATCGAAAGGAATCCACAGCCTAGCCCTGCAATACCTAATCCATAATAAGGAACTAATAGTGATTATTTAGTGTTTTACTAAGTAGGTACTGTACCTAAGCGGTATAGAAGAACCAGTTTAAATTTTCTTAAATTATAATAACCTTTAATATTTCTTAATAAAGGAACTTAATTTACAGTAAATATAATAAGCAGAGCTAATAGCTCCGTTCCACTTTTAAATTTATTATATTAAATGAAAAGATAATAAGTAAGCTAATGCTCTTAGTCGGAGATAAGACTATAAGGATGCTAATCCAGTCCTAGTCCCTATTACTATATTTAACGAAGTAGAAAACGGCTTATTAGAATATATATTATAAATGTTAGATAATTAGATACTGGAATAAACTATTAACGTCTGTATAAACTTATAAATAAAGTATAATATTTATTAATAGCAGTAGAATTTTTAAATAAGAAGGTTAGTAAAAGGTACCTGTAAGTATAAATACCCTTTAAGAGACTTCTTAAGGCACTTATAAGACTATAATAAAAAGTACTTAAAGTATCTAAACTACAATAAAATTAATTATTAGCTAAAATAGCTGCTAGAAGGTGTAAATAGCGCGTTTAAACTAAAAGTAAAGCTTTAATATTAAGAGAAACTATATATTTACAACTTAGTTAAGAGAAAGGAGTACGTTTAACAGGTTTATCAGTCTTAACTTAAAGGATATATAAGCTGGGTTAAGACTTTAGTATAGGCTTAGTAAGTGTACATTTTCCCAGGAATGAAGAAACTGGTTAAGGAAGTAGTTAATAACTGTAACGTTTATTACTGAAAGCAGAATCAGTATTATAAGCCTTATAGATTTCTTAAACCACTTCCTGTATTATAAGTATTATAGAGTTCTATCTCACTTAACTTTATTACTAGGATCCCAGAGTCTAAAGACCTTATTATAAGGGTTACCTATAACTAAATCCTTATAGTAATTAATAGATTAATAAAGTGGGTTTACTTCTTACTAACCTTAAAGGATATAATAGCGGAATAACTTACTTATATTTTTAAGAAAAAGGTAGTGTTATAATACCTTTAATTAGATAATATCGTTATACACTAAGATAAGCTAATTATATTAAAGTTTTAATAAAGATTAATGTAAAGAATAGGTGTAAAAAGTAAGCTTTTAACAGTATTCTACCTACAGACAGATAACTAAACAGAGTAAATTAACTAAATACTTATAATATATCTTTAAACTTACATTAACTTTAAATAAGATAATTAACTTAAGTTATTACTAACAGTACAGATAGCTTATAACATAATACCAGTTAAGTTAATAAGTATATTATTATTTTTTACTAACTACAGTAAGGAGCTTAAACTCCGTTAAAGGCTACCTATTAATACCTTTTAAGCTACAGTCTACGTAAACTAGATGTAAGAGTTACATAACCACTTATAAGCCAAACTTAAGTTTACACGTAAATAAATAAAGAAGTTTACTAATAAATATTAAACTAAGTAACTAATATTTAACAAAGGACTTTATTATAATGGTGAATAAGTTAAGGGACCGACTTTTTAAAAGGGGGACTATATCTACCTTTTTTCACAACACCTACATTTGAAACGACTTAATAAAAAGCTTAACTTTAAAAGGTACAGATTATTCTAGATTAAGAAAAAGGTTATTACCTCTAATTATAAACTAGACCTACCTGCTAGCATAAAAGTATAAATTAAGGTTTTTCACATCTCACTTTTAAAACCTGCCTTAAAGGGAGTTCCTCTGGAAAAGAAGATCGAGATTAACACTAACGAGGATAAGTATAACGTTAAGGAAGTTATAGATTTACGGAAAGGAAAGAACATATTCAAATATCTCGTTAAGTAATTAGATTACGGCCTTAAAAATAACTTATAAAAGCCTGTTAAAAATCTCAGGTGCCTAGACCTGATTGTGGAGTTCTACTGAAAAAATCCAGACTAACTAAAACCACTTATAAAGGAAGAATAGAAGGTAAAGGTTAAATTAGTTAGTGTAGCTTTAAAGAGGTAAATTAACTAGTTTACTTTAGAAACAGAGAAATAAGATAAGATCTGACATCTAAACTATTAAACTAAAAAGTAAGACCACTATAAGACTTAAAGTTTAAAAAGCGGTAAGAAACTCTTTAATAAGTATAGAAAGATATTTGTTAAAAGCTTTAACTAGGGTTAAAAGGACCTTAGACCTAATAAGGAGGCTAGGCTTCTAAAGCTCCTAATAAGCTTTACGTAAGAATAAATATTATTAAGGGAAAAAGTTAGTAAAAGAAAAATAAAAAGTAAAAATTATTAATCTAAACTATCTAGCCTTAAGGAATAAGGATCTAAGGTGATAAAAGACTTATAAGAAGCTTAAACCTTTATAAAAAAGAATTACAAATTAGGTTAAGAAGAGGTTATCAGTTAGGGTAACCCCTTAGAGGAAAGACCGGCAGGTGTTCCTGTTAAAAAACCTCCTTAGTTAAAGGACTTACTAGTTTTAGGAGGAGCAGTTAAATAAGTCTCCTCTTACTCCTAGAAATGGAGGATCTTTACCTCCTAGCTAAATGTAAAAAAAGCTTACTCTTCCGTCTTACAGTATTAAACCTTAATTTAGTTAAGACAGGTAACGGCTTCACAGAGCTTTTAAGTTTTCAGCTTTAGGTTCCGCATAGTAACGTCATGCTTAGTGTTAAAGTAACGTTTCTTAAAAAGAAACCGTTAAAAGAAAGCGTTACTGTAACTAAATATATTATATAAAGACGAAGCTCCTGTAAGTAAATATTCGGAGTAACTGTCTGATCGTGCGGTAACGAGACAGGTAAGCGATTTTAAGGAATAACGATTATAAGGTGAAATTTGCGATTTAAAAGTTAAAATGAAATCTGTAAGGTTATAGTAACAAGAGGTGCTGTTTTTTAAAATGCACTTTTACACACAGTTAGCAGGTATAGTTACGTTAAGAAAGAAGGAACGTTTTTATTAAAGTTCTTTATAGGAAAAGAATGTTAAAGAGGGTGAATTGTATAATAACCCTGTAGGCTGTTACTTAAGTTAGAGCGGCCTAACAGATCCCTTGTAAGAGGAACAGTGTAGGAAAAACAGTACGTACAGTACTGCGCACTAGGCTAAAGGTGTAAAGACCTAAAGCCCCTATAATTAACCAGTAACTGCTTAGTCTTAGTAAGAGTGCTTACTTACTAAGTATTTGTAAGACCTTTAAGCAGGAGGTGCTTAGTAGCAGGATACTTAGTTCTTTATTAAGTAACAGGCCATTAAGTAAAGTATAAGGTACCTTTAGCTAGTTAGTATAGATAGTTATAATTGTGCCCACAACTACCGTAAGGGACTCTAGTTCCTTACGCTAGTATTTAATTATTCATTTATATCCTACTGTTCAGACTCACCTCTGTGCATTATAGTGACAGCGACTTATAGTGATATTAAACCCCCTATCTAGGAGTGCTAGCTTAATAAGCCGTCTTCAGAACGCCCTTTACCTGTTAGCGTCTTGCTATACGTTCTGTCTTAACCCGCGCCAGTCCTCTCAAGGCCTGTGTCGGGTGCAGGTTGTAATAGACTAATACTGTAACGAAGGTGTGTTTAAAGTCCTTAAACGCCTTTTACTATTTATCAGTTTACTTAAACAGCTTACCCTTTTCTATAAGCTTATATAATAGTTTTACAATCTTTATAAAGTACCTAATAAAGTACTAATAAAAGTTCATAAAGTTAATAAAAGCTTATAACTCTTTTTAATTCTTTAAAGTAAACTAGTCCCTAACTGCCTTTATCTTCTCCACTTACATTTTAAGCTTTTTAAAAGTTACTTTAAACCCTAAGTAATTTAGTTCCTAAACGTAGAAATAACTCTTCTCCAGGTTTACTATTAACTTTACTTTTTTAAAGGCTATTAAAACCTATTATATATATTTTCAGTATTCTTCTAAAGTTTCAGAATAAACTAAAACGTTATTTAAATATATAAAGATAAACTTATTAAAAAAGGGGTGGAGAACATTATCAATAAGGCCTTAAAAAGTTACAGGGGTGTTTATTAATCCTATCAGCATAATACAGTACTAGTAATACCTATTACAAGTTTAAAAGGCCGTCTTATACTTATCCTCTTCCTTTATTCTAACATAGTTAAATCTTATAAGGAAATTAAGATTAAAGAACCAGTTTACTTTAATAATCCGTTCTTACATTTCCGTAATAAGTAGTAATAAGTAACAGTTTTTAATTATATCTTTATTTAATATTTAATAATTAATAACTATACGTAACTTACTGTCTCCCTTCCTTAAGATAAACAGCACTAAGTACCTTACTAAGGACTAGGACTTTATAATAAACCTGTTTTTTAAGTTCTTATTAATATACTCCTATAAGTCTTTAACCTGTTAAAGGTTTAAATAGTAAGGTTAGAAGTTACAAAGCTTTACTCCCAGCTTTAGTTTAATTTTATAGTCTTATAATCTGTAATTTAATAATCGCAGTATCTTTTTTCAAAACAGGGTAAACTTCCTATACTCCACAGGTACCTTAAATAAGTTAACTTCTTCACTTATCTATAAATCAGCTCTTTACTTTTTTCCACCTTTTAAGTCGTCACTTAAGTAATACGGTAAACTCTTTAATCCTTTAACTATCTTTGTAAACCTAACTTAAATTATACTTAGTTTTAAAAGTTTAACGTACTTTTAAGTGCTTTATATATCTTTAAGGCAGTTCGGTACCTTCTTAACTTCCTTTAAACAGTAATTATAATTAGGGGACTTACCGAAAGTAAGGTAACCACTCCTCTAGTTAATCACAAGGTTATACTTTTCCAGCTAAAGTAGACCTAAGATTATATTATAGCTTATAACTAATATAACGTTAAAGTCCACTTATTATTTATCCTAATCTACTTTAATTAAAAGTAATAAGTAATAAGTAACTTTACTGTTATTATACTAATATAAGCCTCCTTCTCTATTTTAAATAAGAATAGCCTTTTTATACTCTTAATTAGAGAGTTTCCTTCAGTTAACTAATAAAGGATGTATTAAGTTAAAAACACTCCTACTATTAATCACTACTCTTACCCTAAACAGCCTTCCTCTTCCGTTTATTATATTAACATTAATAAAATAATACTTATACTCCTTTAATATCTAAATTATAATAATCACCTATCCTTAAAGTCTTATCTAGCTTAACCTTTAAATACCTCTTCTTCTTCTTAAGGTTTTTACTAACTAATAAACTATTAATTTCCAGCCTTTTTAAAGGGCCTGTAACCTTTTCCTAATTCCTTTTAAAAAAACAGGTAACTTTAATAAACCTAGTAGTTAACCCTTCTTAAATTCTTACACTTTAACATCTAATTAACTTTAAATAGTTTAATGTTTTTAAAGTCCTTAATAAGTTAATAATACACTTTATAAGACTAGATTATAATAATGTCCTTCTACTCTTAAATCCATTAATAATCTTCTCACTTCTACTATTCTCTAGCTTTTCCGTTAAGGTGTAATAAACACGTTACAGCTAAGCAGTTATTAAGTACTCCTCCTTATCAGCACGTAATAAGGGCCTGGTTAACTACAGTAACCTTTCACTTACTACTAAATTCTTTTATTAAGGAGTAGGAGACTTAATAGTAAGCTAGTTCTAACTTTACCCTTACAACAGCGTAATCCTGTCTTTATACGCTAAGGAAGTGGTTATAAAGGCCCTTAAGTCTATAATGTCAGTTACAAGCGCAGTTATCGTACATATAGTTAATCTACAGTATATTCTTATAATTAAAGTAGTTAATATTAACTGTAAGTGTTATAGTTATTAAGTACAGAGTAGGTAAAATAGTACCTTATTTCTTCTCTTCTTCCACTTACCTTTAAATACGTTATTTTTCCTAAACTTCTTCCTAAAACTTAAGTAATAACAACCTAACTTATTCTTCTATAAAATAACCCTCCTTAATAAGTTAGTGTTTAAGTTAATTAGTAAAGTAAACCCTATTATAAAGTTATAACTTAATTTCCATTACTTAATCCTTAAACGTAACTGTAAGGCTTTTAACTTATAGGTCCTCCACTTCATCTACTAGCTTTTAGTGTTTTTCCTTCAGTTCCTAGACTTTTTACTAATATATTTACACTGTGCCTTCTTAAGGGACCTTTAAGGTACCAGTTCAAAGCACACCAGCCTTAATATAAAGTAACTATTTAAACTGTCCTTCTTCTAGGGAGGTAAGGGTGCTAATCTACTTAACGTACTTAAAGTATTTAAGAGTTTTAAAAGGTACTGTTAAGAAGAACTTCTATTTCTTTAACTTAATTCTTTCAGCTTACTCTCTTTCACTTTCTAAAGCTTACTTTACCGCTTAAGTAGCCTAAAAGGCTAGTTCTTCAACTCCCTTTACTATTCTAATAAGGTTTAAGTTAAGGTCCTTCTTAGACTTCCTTAGTTCTTAAGCTTATAAAATAAGGTTTTTAAAGCTTATAATAACTAACTGGAATATTTTTTCCTAAAGTTAGTCTTTTATAACCTACACCTCTAACAGTTCTAGGTTTCTACCTTAAAATCGGTCTGTAACAACCTACACCTCCATAGCTAACTCTTTTAAAACACCCTTAAAGACTAAGTACACTATATCTTAAGGTTCTTCTTCTTCTTCCTTATCTCCTAAGTTACACTTATCTATCTAAGTGCAATCCTCTTTATTACCAACCATCCTAATATAAACATCTCTTAAATTATACTTAATATACTTCCCTCCTTTTAAAATAGATTTCTAACTAACTTACTTTAATAATAAGCATTACCGCATTATATAGCCTTTTTTATCGTAATTAAAGCACTAGACTTAAGACAGGTCCTTAAGCTACTTCTACTACTGCTACCGTTAAGGCTTGTTACGGTTAGGTCAATTCTAACGGTTTACTATATTAATGTCCATTAGTCTAGGATAGTAACCCGTTATGGTCGATTAGTTCCCTTTCTTAAGTTTACTTAACTAGTAAGGAGTTTGTTCCTTTTAAAAGTTCTTCTAATAATGGTAATTATAATATTAGTTATTAGCTTTAATAGTTATCTTAATTAACTCCTAAAAACGATCCGGACGGTCTTCTTAGTAAAGGTCTTTAATAACGTACTCCTTCAAGCTGCTTTAAAATAACATTATTAAAGTTTCTTAACTAAGTTTAGTTTTTACAGCTTCTAACTTAAAGTGTGTAGAGAACTTAAAGATTAAGGACGTCTGTCTTAAGGTTATAAGGTGTTACTTAGCCTACCTTAAGGCGTTTAGTTCTCTAAACTCAGTCTAGAGTTAATTAATAAAGACATTAAAGTTATCGAAAAGGGCTTAAGTCTTAAAGGCCTTTTTACATACTTTATTTATAGAGAGGTTATTAATTATCTTTACGTAGGGTTTATATTAGTAAGTAGCTACTCTATTTAGTAAAGCTTTAGTAAACTTAACCTTTCCTTCTTTTTTAAAGAATTACTTATCGTAATACGTGATATAACTCTAAAGCTAGGCTATCCAGGACTTTAACTATATAAAGTCTCCCTTAAAGCGTAATAGTAAGGGGAGCTTTACTTATTTCTTTTATAAGCTTTTAAAGTTATTATTCTCCAGTTTAACAGCGTTAAGTTAAATTTAAAGTTTTTTGATAAGATTACTACGGCTTTTAGTGTCTTTAGGGAAAGCTTTATTAAGCTCTTTAACCAGCTCTTACTAGTTAAGGTTTAATTCTTTAAAACGTGTAGCTAACTTATTAATAGTAGGGAGCTAAAGCTAAGCTTACGCTTCCTCAGGCTCCTTACCTTTTCTAAAGGTTAACATATTAGTAATAAGAGGGAGGTAATATCTAGGAATTTAACAAACAGCATTTAAAACTGTAACGCTAATATCGTATTATAACCTACACTTAATATAGACTTTAAAAAGGCTAATATAGGTTAAGACAGAACGTATAGCAGGACGTTAATAAGTAAGGGGCGTTCTGAAGACAGCTTATTAAGCTAGCACTTCTAAATAAGGGTTTAATATTACTGTAAGTCGTTATCACTATAATGTATAAAAGTAAGTCTAAATAGTAAGATATAAATGAATAATTAAATACTAGCGTGAGGAACCAGAGTCCCTTACGGTAGTTATAGATATAACTATAACTATCTATACTAACTTAGCTAGAGGTACCTTATACCTTACTTAGTAGCTTATTACTTAGTAAGAAACTAAGCACCCTGTTACTAAACACCTCCTACTTAGAGGTCTTACAGATGCTTAGTAAGTAAGCACTCCTACTAAGACTAAGCAGCTGCTAGTTAGTTATAAGGGCTTTGGGTCTTTGCACCCCTGGCCCAGTACGCAGTACTGTGCGTACTGTCTTCCTACACTGTTCCTTCTGCGGGGGATCCGTCAGGCCGCTCCGGCCCAAGTGACGGCCTGCGGGGTCGTCACAATTAACCTTTACTAAAACTTTAATATAATTAGCTTATCTTAATCTGTAATAATATTATCTAATTAAAAGTGTTATAAGATTACCTTTTTTTCAAAAATATAAGTAAGTTATTTTACTATTATATCATTTAAAGTTAATAAAAAGTAGGCCCATTTCGTTAATGTTGGGTTTTTACAACCCTAACCCGGCCAGTGTGGTTAAAACAGTGTGGCTGGATCCACGCAGCCGCTCCGCAGCTGCATCCGTGGATCTGCACAGCCAAGAACGCCAGACTCCACTGCCAACCTCGTATTCAGTCAGCCAACCTCGCTTCGCAGAAGCGAGTGTGGCCAATGCACTTCGTGCACTGGCCACCCTCACGGCTATAATAACACGGCTTCCGCTCTCGAAGATAGAAATAATTCATCACCTTCAACACACACTGTTTTCCAATGCCTTGGCCCCTTTTGCATTTTAACAGGTTATGAGCCCGGAGTCTCCTCCTACTGCACTACTCTGGCTTCCAGCCACTGCACTATTCTGGCTTCTAGCCACTGCATTACTCTGGCTTCCAGCTACTGCACTACTCTGGCTTCCAGCCACTGCACTATTCTGGCTTCCAGCCACTTATATCACTTGGCTTCTAGCCACTTGTTGCACTCTGTGCAAATAATTATACACTGCAATACGCAGGTATAAGTTGTGTTCACAGTTGTGAATAATAATAACCCACGTGGCCTGAACACTCTGTTTAGCCTAGTGGTATAACCCTCTACACTCCACCTTTGGATTTGTAAAGGCTGTGAGTTCAACTTGCACGTAAGTAAGGTTTTTTCTACTTTGTAGAATTAACTGATATTACACTGCGATTACTTCGATTAAACTATGTTTGGAAAATTCAGCCTACTAGGCAGTTTCTTCTAAGCAGTCTGGACTCCTAGTATTGCAAAACCACTGTATTCTACAGAGGTATAAAGCCCACCATGGCTGGAAAACTGGGCTAAATAACTAA
>Ga0247780_1000370_pt1 | contig 44589 bp, 51 predicted proteins | sample UWRJL079202R5_FD_179927 | JGI IMG/M metagenome (GOLD analysis project Ga0247780, IMG submission 179927) | Plant litter microbial communities from Arlington Agricultural Research Station in Wisconsin, United States - UWRJ-L079-202R-5 | ecosystem: Environmental > Terrestrial > Plant litter >...
CTACACCTTATACTCCTCCATACCCCCCCACCCCACCACCGGCGTAACAATCCCCACAAAGACACCCCCCTCTGCCTTCAAATTCTCCGCCACACTCCCAAACATCGCCTCCAACTCCCTCCCATTCGCCGCATACGGCAACACCCACGCTCCCACAACGATACCAAACCCCCCAACTCCAACCTCGGACATGGAACCGACCCGCCCCAAACACCTCGCATCTCCCACCTGGAATTCTAACTGCCCCCTCGCTGGCCCCCCAGAGGAGGAGGAGGAAGAAGAGGAGAAGGAGGAGGAGGAGGAGGAGGCAAGCGACTCTTCCGCAACACCAATCATCACAGGGGAGATATCAACCCCCAGGACGTAAGCGACGCCCCATTCGAGAAAAAGAAACGAATAATAGCCTGTGCCGCAGCCGAGGTGAAGGACGCAGGTGTTGTGGATGTGAGGGGCGAGAGCGGTGCGGAGGTTGGAGGTTTCGAGGCGGGCGGTGGTCTCGTAATAGGAAGACGGAGTTTGGGGGAAGGTGACGGCTGGGAAGTGGACCCACAGTGTTGACTGTGAGCATGCTGGCCGTCCCACACTGGTCTGCGGTGGTTTCGGCCCAAGGTGAACATTAATTATAAGGCGCAGTGTCCAGCGTCAAGCATGTGGTTAGGTCCTTTCTCTCTCAAAACTCTTAGCTTCCCCATCCCTCAGGCACACAGAAAATGCGCGGTGGAAGTGATCGTCAAATGAACTGTTATCGATTTGCTAGGATAGGTCTATGGCTACTATAATGACATCCGGCTGTGTTTACATGCCAATGATCAGTATCGTCTCGGTTGAGAGTATTCGAAAAGGCGCAAAGAAAGGAGAAGGGGGGAAAACAAGACGAAAAAAGAGAGAGAAACAGAAAATGGAGAAATAGAAGAAGAGGAAAAACAAATTCTAGGAAAAAGAAAAAGCGGAACAGGGAAGAAACAAAAAGAAGGACAATTGTATGTATCATCAGTTGCCGCCGGGCAAGCACCCGCCATCCAAAGGCCCTTTGCCGAGACAAGTGAAGTCCTGGGGCCCACCCGCCTCCTTGACAGCCGCCATAACACACTTCCTCTGGAGAGCCAAAGTTTTCAACGTGAGCGTCCATTCTCTCCCATCGCTGCCAAGGCCATATTGGAAGTCATGCTTCACCGGAGCGCAATCCTTAATCTGGTCCAACATCTCGTTTCCGAAGTCATTGTTGGCGAATCCATGGCCCCAAATGGTGTACGAGTAGTCCACAAAATTGTTTGTGCAATCACACGACCCGCGAATGCCGAGACTTGCGGGCTGTCGAGCCTGTGCCTGGGGATCGAGCCTATACGTCAAGGGCCCGACGCTGAGCACACCACCGCCCTTGTAGTTTGCGGGGTTTCCGGTAGGATCGTTTCCATCACACCCCTCGGTCAGTTCGTCAAGGAAGTACCGCACGCAGTCTTCCATGGTGATGTTTGGTTTCACGGCCTTGTCAAAGGCAATCATGAGAGACACCTCATCTACCGTCCTTTCGTTATACAGGCGCAGAATGGAGAAGCCCCCATCATCCACGCGATTCTGAGCGACGGCCTCGGGGCAGAACTGCTCTTTGATGATGGGTGGCAGGCTGGTGCGGCTCACGTATCGGTTGTCGCCCAAGCCGGAACATCTCTTGGTTACGCCTGTGGTTGGAGGCGGAGGCGGGGCGCCCTGTGGTGGGTTGTTGGCTTCGGTGACGCCATTCCAGATCATCATTGGACCGCCCGGCTTGCGCGGCCAGCCAGCAGCTAGCGTGCGAATATGATTGCGAGCGTTTTTCGCGAGGTTCCCATTGCTGGTGTCGAAAGGGACCGTGTCGAAGGAAAGCAGGTTTGCGAGCTCGCCTGCAACAAGTGGTGCGGAAAGAGACGTACCACGCCCGACCGATGGTTTGCCGTCAGGCCCGAGGGAGGTACAATCGACTCCTACTGCGTGGGTGGTGACAAATGGTCCGGTTTGTGAGAAGGCCGCTCTCTCGCCCTTGGAGTTGGTCGCTCCGACAACAATGAGGGGATAATCCTCGGCGGCGTACATGGCAGGTACTGTGTCGACAATGTTGCGTTTAGCATCCCTCGCGAAGTTGCCTGAGGCTGCGACGACGGGTACGTCCAGGTCCATGATGTCACGGATGAGTTGCTTCAGCAAGTCGAGCCTTGCCTGTTGCCCCGGGACCCGGGCAGGGGTCACGCCCACAGAGAGTGTGACGACGCTAACTTGTCGTCGGTCAGGACGGGCTTGGAAGTGGAGGAGGAGCTGCTCAAAGGCATCCACGAGTTCAGCCAGCAGTTTTCCTCCCATGACAACGGTAACGAGGGTGGCTTTCTTGGAGGAGCCGTAGGTTTTGCCAACTGCCTTGTTAGCCGTTTTAGTGCCATGAAAATCGGGGTTGTAATCTACTCCCGCCGTGCGTCCCACTTGCTTTGCCTCGGGCGTCAAGATATGCTCATTCAGGCCAGCAACATTTGGGAACTCGGCTGGGTACTTCAGGAACTCGACGCCCTGCTCGACATGATAGACAAAGCTTTTCTGGCCCTGGTTGCTCTCGTAGACATAGTTCTTGAGCTTGCTAATGTCCGGGACGGTGCTGCAGGGATTACCAATGGTTAGCCATCAACTTGCTATCCAGGAGGGGGACGTGGCATGTGATAGGTAATAGGGGTTAACATGCCTAGGCTGACTGAGAGAGACCAATTCTGCCACGGCGTTGACCTGAGTGGTGTAGGCGACAGCCCTTTTGCTGGCCTTTGAGGGCACATCATAAGGTCTGCCAGATGGTGTCGCTATTAAGAAGTCCTCGATTTCGTCATTGTTTTCGATGGTAGAAATTCCGGGGTTCTTGAGTGCATCCGCTCTTTGGGGCTCTGTCATGTCCACGGTCCAAAAAAACCAAGGCTTTCCACCAGCAATTCCATTGTGCTTAGTTGGCTCGGCACCGGTCAGCGCCTTCAGGAATCGGGTCGTTTCAGCCAGCTGCGCTTCGTTTTCGGCGTCGGAGGCGAACACCATCCAGGAGACTTTCGCGTCGGCTCGCGTCGCTATGGAGGCTGCAGGCGGGTTGACGGAGGCGCCGAATTCCGTGGTCACTTTCTTGATTCCTGGGTAGCTGATCAGCTTCACAAGCTGACTGCTGTCTGCATACACCCCCCAGGACACCAAGTCGTTCTGCAGGTCAGTCCACGGATTCGAGTCGCTGCTGCCAATAGTCGAGGCAATAAAAGCCGCCGTCGCGTCATAGTCGGTGTCCGGCACCAGAAATATGTTGTAGAAAGCCTTGTCTGAACCTTGGGCGCTTCGAGATGTATCGCCAATATTAGCCGCCAAGACAGCTTGAACAGATATGAGGCGAATGATGAAAAGGATGGGAAATAGGGGACGCATGATCAACAAGCGAAAGAAGGTGGTGCGGCGAACAGAATTCGGAGCTTAGGTATATGGAGCGGGTTGGAGTAGCAAGACGATGCTCTCAGAGAAGACTGTGATCAGCAAAGACATCATGAAAGACCGACAGAATGATGGACCACGGTGTTTATATCCACCTCCCCTCAAAAAGGAGGCATCGGGAAGTTGGCCCAAGGTCCCTTGACGGACCGCTTCAATGAGGCTGTGATGAGGCGCGAACTTGACATTTCGTTTCGAAACTAACCTCTCTGATGGCGCCGTTGGCTCCATGGTGTTGTCGTCGGCCAACTGGTGGCTCATTGGCGGCACTGCACGATAGCCGGATGTTTGCCCCGCTAGTTGGAAGATATTTGTGAAACCGCGTTTGCGATGGCAGTGTTCTCGAGGAGTTGTGGCATCTTGTACTGTTTGCTGGACCCTGCCTTGGGGGCCACTGCACCCCTCCCAATGAACTTGACGGTTGGCCCATGACGCAATGAAGCCATCGCGGCAGCGCAAATGGCCAAAGGCAGGCCAATTAGAATGATCCAAAATGGCGCTAATGCATGAGACATGGGCCAACATGCACATCTGAGCAAAGGGTGCGAGGGCTTGGGAAAATGGCAGGGTACCTTACGGAAAGGAGATCCCCCCGCGGCCGCGGCTGAGTTTGCACAGAAGACTGGTGTTGGGTGTCAGAGTCCGCGGCTAAGGCCACCGGGGGAGGTTTGGTGGTCTGGTTTTACCAGGCAGAAAGGAGACGGCCCACCCACAGCAGGGCAACGCAAAGTAGTTCATGAACGCTCGAGTTTTTTAGAGCAACATAGGAAGGTGCTATCAGTCTCGCCACCATAGGTCGGGCGCGCGGCGGGCAAACTCAGCAGCGCCTTTGGCAGCAACGACCGTTGGCTCACCCTGAAGAATTCCTGGAACTCTGCCTATATCCCCCCATAATGCGGCTTCCAAATGCTCGATGAACTCGTTCCCAATCGCATCCCCAGTCAAAATAACAAGCTCGGGCTTGGGGAAAATCGGATGCTTCTCCATGATCACCAGCAATTGGCGCCGAACATCTCTCCAATACAAGCCCACGTCGTCGTAGCTGGCCATTGCCTCGCGCCCCAGCGTAAAGTTCTCAGAGTGGCGGTAGTCGGGCTCCCACAGGCTGCTGGCATCGGTAATGAATGACAAGGCCACCGTCAGAGCTGCCTCGCTGTAATGCACGCTGAACAGCAACACCTCGGTCATTGGCTCCGACCAGCACTCGGTTTTATTCCACCATGCGTTGCAAAGGCCGAGTCCATGGCCTGCGTACGCCGACGCCGTCTCCCACACCAGCGCGTTGAACTCACCCCTCGGTCGCAAGTACTCGATGCCGAGGTGGGCGGCCGTGTCTTGGAGGTCGTCCCGGTACAGCGCGACCAGGTGGGCAGCAGTAAACACAGCCCTGGTGATGCGCACGTCAAACTTGCCCTCAAGCTGCGAGCGCAGGTTCTGAACCATGTCCGCGAGGATCCCAACCTCATACGAGGCCGGCAGACCGACCGCCATGAGAGCCGCCCGGGCTGCCCGGCGGCCCCAGTCCGCCCACCACTCGCCATCGTCACCGTACGGGGGCCTGTGCTTTGGTCAGCGGGTTCCAGGTTCGTACTAATCGATGCCCCTACGCTAGGTGCCGCGAGCTATCAAGCGAGAGCCTCGCCATGACTTCTCGGTACGCGATTGACCCCTGGTGCACTGCCGTGTGGGTTTCCAAGGCCCCGTCGAGTCCCGTGAAGATAATCGCCGCGGCGCCGAAAGAGCTCTGCAGGGAGAAGCCGACGCTGAAGTTGCGAAATTCTGCTGCGATCATATGCTGCGAGCCCTGCGCAAAGGGCTGCGACGAACAGGAAACAGAATTGAAAAATGCCGCGAGACACAAAAGGAGACGGAAAGCAATGCGGAAACTCAAAGGCGCCATTTTCAGCGAAATAAACCGTCACGGTGGGTGATTGAGCTTGTTGGAGTTTGATTGCCTGGGTGAAAGAGACGCAGTTTGGGGGGAAGTAGGTACGGCGGGATGGACGAGTACATGGGCTTCAACGCAGCTGTGAGGCGCCAATCCAATGAACGCGTGGCTGACAAACGCTGATGTGCTGCCAATTATAGGAAGTTTGCGGTTGGCCGAGCGTCTGACGAAACGACACCCAAATTTCGACCTCCTATTCCTTGAAGAGGCGTAGGCGACCTGTTTGCGAACAGGGCCAACAGGCTCATCCATCATGAAGCTCGAAACCGCCGAGTCGAGGTAGGTCTACTGGGCGCAGTATCACATCGATGCCCACGAGGTCGGCCTCCCTCGTAGATTCCATACAAGACGTATTTTGTTGCCCCCATATCAAATCCACAAGACAAGGCAATTAAGTTGAGCAGGGAAAGACAGTAAAATATCTTCTCATCAACCCTGATCTCCATAAAGACGGACCATCTCAGGCAAGTTCTGTCACGCTCCCTTCTACTAGTAAATTCCCCCAACATGGCACCAACCACTATTTTCCGGCATATTTCCGCCGTTTTGCACATTCTGCTTCCCTTCATCCCCAAGGTTACAGCTGTTCCTCGACCGACACCTCAAGACACTGCAGCTGCTCAGAACACCCTTCAGTGGACTGTTTTGGGGGACTCTTGGGCCTCTGGGGTCGCCTACAACAAGACCAATGTGTTCGGAGACAGCGACTTGGAGACATGTTTCCGCATCAAGGAGGCATGGGGCGTCCAGATGTCCGAGGACAAGTCGTGGGTATCTGGCGATCAAAAGTTCAACTTTGCGGCCTGCGGCGGGAGCCTGATGAAGGACGTTAAAGGGCAATTCGAGCAGCAAAAGGAGGTTTCGACCATCGTTTGGGCCATGTTTGGCGGTAACGACGCATTGTTCGGTCGAATTGCTCGCGCCTGTATCTACCAACCCATCGACTTGTCTCATCCCGGTGGATGGGGTGAGCCGTGGGACAGGGATCCGGAAGGGAAGGGCGAGTGTCGGAAGAGCATCAAAGCTGCCCACGAAACTTTGGATCGACCCGAAATTATACGGGCCGAGACCAAAAGAACCATTGACGAGATATTCAGGACTGCTTCGGCTGGTGGGTTCGCCAAACCCACATTTGATCTGTATCTGAGCGCCTACGTCAAGTTCTTCAACGCGGAAACGGACGGATGCAATGACTGGACATTTGCCCATCCGTCTGTCAGCACTGGGAAACCCAGAGTCGTCAAAGGATTGCGCAAGGAAATGAATGACTTGGTCGACAAATTCAACAGGATCCAAGCAGAGGTTGTCGGCAGCTATTCCCACCCCCCATTCATAAATCCGGAAACGCACCGATTGCATCACGAAACTCCCTCGGATATCTTCGAAGGTCACCGCTTCTGCGAGTCCGGGCATACATTCGAGGATCAGTTCTACAACCCAGATGTCTGGCTGTGGAACCTCCAGTACAGCGATGAATCGAGCACCAACGACGGATTGACTCGGATCGGCGACGTCGACCATAAATGGGAAGCCATTGCCAATGCTACCAGCGGTATGTTGGAAATGATAACTCCCAACCCACCTCCCCCGGGCGAAAAATTCGACTTTCCCGGGCTAGCCAAGCTCCCGCCCATCCTCGCTGTTCAAGATGAGGACCATACCGTGGGGGCCCTACAGCGCGGCTTCGGCTGGACAGCCCGTCCGTTCCATCCCAAGTTCACCGGGCACAAGGTTCTGAAGGACTACTTCATCCAACGCATGCGACGGGATGGTATCCCGGGGGTAAGGCCGTTGGATGAGGGGGGGGAAAAGATTAAACACCCTCGACCACTCTTGCCAAATTAGCGGACCACACAGTTCTGGAAGGTCCGGATGGGGATTTGCTTTGCTTCTGCCGCCTGAAGTCTTGAGCACGGTCTGGGATCTGGCTGTGGGGACTGCTTGGCTGAATTTGTTATTTTTGTGTATATCCTGTTAAAATAGGGTGTGTTTACGCTACTGGTGTTACGGGCGAAAGGGAAGGATAAGGAGAAGGTAAGAGTTATGAGTTTGTCCGTTATAGGTAGGGTAAAGAGTCTACTAGGTGGAAGGGAGCAGGTTTATCAATAGTCTGTATACCCTCAGCCGTATTTTACAATCATTTACCCCTTTCGTTTACCTCATTCGACAACCGACATCCCGAAATGCGGCCCAATTCAATAGCACACCCCCGCCTTCAAATTCTCCGCCACACTCCCAAACATAGCCTCCAACTTCCCGTTCGTCGCATGCGGAAACTCCAACGCCCCAAGTAGGTACGGTTTCGAGTTCCCCCCCCTCTGCACCGACCCTTCCGAGAAAGCTACGCCATGGGCATCTCAATATCCTCCTCCTTCTTCGCCGAGTCATAGATATCCGACGAGTCCGGGTGCAGCAGCAGAAACGCAAAGGTGAACACAGCGCGCAGCTCCAGCAGCTCCGCGAGTCTCCTGCACATGGCATTCCGATTCATCCCGGGGCCGCTCGTTTCATGGTCGCCGCCGCCGCCGCCGCCGCCATCCCCAAACTGCACCGACGGTTCCTCTGCCAGAGCCTTGGCCAGGTCCCAATCTCTGAGATCCAGTCCGAGCCTCTGCCAGTCGGGTGTTTCGTCTCGGTCGTCATCGTCATTCTCCTGCGACGAGCCAACAAACTCGGGCGTGGCAGCACCAGCGCCGTTCCTCGCCTGGTCGAGCGCCATCTCGTCGTCTGTCTCGCGCAGCCCGGGCTGTCGCCACGCCCTGACGATCCCCTGCACGACGGCGGCTTCCTTCCTCCCCCAGGCCTCCGCGTACCACGGGTCGAACCCGACGGCGCGCGCCTGTTCCACCTCTGCGGGCGTCATCCGGCGTCGCTTGAGGAGCCGGATCAGCTCCTGCTGGGCCTCCCGCTCCTTGGGGTCCTCCATGACCTCAAACCCCCAGTGGCCGTGCAGAAAGAACTGGATCGCGATGTCCAGCACGATAACCTGGATCCACAGGCAGTTGACGGCGTTGAAGCTGATCAGAAAGGTCTGGTTCGCCTCCATGATGGACGCGGCCCAGGCGTCGACGTCGAAATCGCGCAGCAGCCTCGCCGTCTCGGGCGTGAGCAGCGCGTTCACCTGCCACCGGTCCTCGTCGGGGACCAGGTCGCGCTTCACCTCGTCGGGCATGGCGGAGAAGAGCTCGTACATCTTTGTCGTGCCCCAGCTGTACGTGCCGGCGTTCGAGGCGCCAATGTTGAAGGCCATGAGGTAGTGCGACGTCTCGCGCGCGAACCGGAGGTCGCCAAAGGTCATGGCGCGCGACAGATTGGACGAGATGACGGCGCAGCGCGGCGTCGTGGAGAGGAGAGCCTGGGCGCGGCGCCGCACCCAGGGGATGAAGGGGTGCAGCAGGCTGCGCGAGGGGAAGCCGCAGACCACGCCGTGGATGCTGGCAAAGGCGCATGATGCGTAAATGGTGGGCATGGCGCTGCCGGTCTTGGACTGCCAGCGAGCTGCGCAGCCTTCAAAGAGGCCCTAGTGTTTGCACATCGCGTAAGCAACAAGCCTACCTTACCTACCTTAGGTAGGTAACCTAGGTAACCTAGGTATCATCGGGTGTGTCGCTGGGGATGACACTTGAGGACTTACAGTGAGGTTCGGCCCACCGCGCGCATTTGGCCGCATGATCAGCTCGCGGAGTTGCTGCTTTGCATCGCTATACACAAGCCGCCTGGTGCCGGCGAAGTCGCGGCCGCTGCCTATCAGCATGGGCGCCTGCCAGAATTTCCGAGTCAGCCATGGAGTAAGAGGCACCCTCCACAAGTTGCACCAGACAATAACTCACATTGCTCGTCACCCCCTCTTGCGCCACCTGTGCAACGACCTTCTCGAGGTATCGCCGCATCAGCACCGCCTCCAGGTAGATGGGCCCGGTGCTGTACCCCATGCCGCCCGTCTTGACGGCCTGGATCTGCTGCTCGTGGAAGGCGTTGGTGGATATATTCTCGGCAATGGCGCGCGCGAGCGTCGGCAGGGGCTGGAACGCGTTCAGGGCGCAGAACTTGCCAAACGACAGGATGCCCGGAATGAGATCGGCGGCGCGGTACACCCACTCGGTCGCGCATCGGGAGATCAGGTCGTGGATGGCCACAATGTCGCCCTCGAACTTCAGCCCGCGGCCCACGCCCAGGTCCTGCGTCGTGATGGTGCCGATGGGGCTGTAGGCGCGGAACTCGCGCCGCACGATGTCGAGCTCGACCGTGTGGAAGCCCATGACGAAGGCGAGCATGCCGAGATCGCGCACCTTGATGCGCTGGACGGGCGTGTCCTGCGTCGCCGGGATCGACTCGGCGTCGGCGCGGTGGAACGTCATGCGCGCCGTGTCCTTGACGCCGAGGGCGACGATGATCTGCGCCCACGAGGCCCGCGGCCGCTGCACCCGCCGCAGGGGGTGCCAGAGCCGGTACCAGACAAACTGCGCGTACTCGGCCCAGCTGAGGTCGGCTGTCGTCACGGGCACCAACGTTGTCCTCTTTCGTGTGTCAGGCCGCGCCATGACAACCAGGTCGTCGCTATGTCCCCCCAGCAGCTGTTAGCCCGCGCCTCATCTGACTACCTTGCCTAACAGACAGACAAAAAAGTCCCTTACGCAACGACGCCCCATGTGATCTTCTCACTCGATTTGATGGGCCGCCAACCCCAATCGTGGCGGTGGGCAATCTCCCGCAGCGCCATGTCCTTCTCGATCGTCTCCAGGTCGCTGCGCAGAAAGGCCTGGAGCAAATCATCAAACTGCAGGCGGAGCAGCGGGTAGTAGACCTTGAGCTTCCAGCGCCGAAACGTCCACCCGAGCTTCCGCTGCTTGGCCGACGGACCGATGGCCGCCTGGCTGCACATATTTCGCCACGGGCTGGACGTCGTGTACTCGAGCACGACCTGCAGGAATGCGACGATGAAGGCGAGGGCCGCCAGGATGACGGCCACGAGGCCCATGAGAAATTCAATCTCCATGGTGGTGTGTTGAAGGTATGATAGTAACTATGATCTCTGTGCGCTTATAATTAGGTAGGTACCTGGTAAGGAGCAGCGAGGACTAATGGACTGTCATTAGATACGAGTTGTGACTAAAGCCATGTTGGACATTATAAGTCCAAAGGTCCTCGTCTCATCATGGCCATGCTAGCTACTACTCAAGCCTCGTCATTCCATCGATGCGACCTATGTCTCTTTTCGGCTCACTATCGCGTGACGTCCCCCAGCTAAAGGGTGCGCCACCAGGGAGCTAGCGCTGCATGCGGGACATGCGGGATTCAGCTCGCCAACAGGATGCTGTTCCATCAGGCAATTGCGGGCCAGCTGAGAACGAGCTGATCGGCAATTGCGTGATTGCCCCAGAGTATGTAAAGCATGCTCCCAGGAAACCTGGAGATGGTGTGGGAGCCATCAAGCCCATGGGGGGCCAATCTTGGTTAGTGTTCTGATCCAGAGAACTAAAGGAGAAACCACCTCGCAATGCCTACCCCTCTACCATCATGAAGTTTTAGCCTGACTTGAAACAGAAGATGGTGTGATACGAAACCTAAGGTAGGTATGTTCGTACTTCGTGTCGTATTAATTGCCGGGAAGCCCCCGACCCTCAGGGGATGGGATGACGATCAAGCTTTTGTGTCTGCAACAATAAATAATAGGACTCTCCATCAACTTCCTGTTTCTCGTCAGCTCAAGCACGGATCCCATCACTTTTAGTTTTATCCAAATTCGCAATGCCGAGACCAGAGCCGTGTTCAGGAGACCCCCCCGACACCAGCTGGGGACAGTCCACTCGGCCAGGCACCTGTACCAACACTACAGGCACCCCCCCCTCCACAGTCGCCAGCGGCCACACCACTCCTCTCAACTCAACCAGCCATACAGCCCGGGAGGCCGTTCCAAACCCAGCCATCACCAACGGCACCAAGGATCCAAAACCAAATCCAAAGCCAACCAACGCCGTAGGTCAAGATCAAAACAACCCACTTGGCCCTGGCGCCGTCCCGCCCCCTCCCCCAGGGGACTGGGAATCCGACGACGACGCTGATGGCGATCAGATTCCACCGCCCCCAGTGATATTCCCTCCACGACAACACCACGCCCGAAACAGTGGTCGCACCAATCGTCGTCCCCGGAGACCCTGGGGTGCGCGCCCATCACTCGGCCGCCCCTCCTCCGACCGGCAGCAGCGACGGAGCCAAAGTGTTGGTAGTCCCACCCACAGATTCAGGGGTGGCGGTGGCGGTGGCCTACCAGGCTCTGAACAGCCCTCCTCGCCTGACAGTTCAGACACGCATCCTTCCTATCTGTCCCGGCTCCTGCGGGAGTTCCGGGACAGGGACAGGGACAGGTCACGTCCCATCGACACAGTTGATTCCGACAGCGACGATGTCCCCGACCCGAACGAGAAACTCTGGGCAGAGCTGGACCTTCTAGGCGCGGCTCCCTGGTTTGTGGCGCGGAACATGCACACCGCTGCGCAGCTGCAAGAGGAAGTGCCCAAAGTGGCGCTGTACCGCAAGGCTTCTGCGCTGAACGCAATTCCGACGGCCGTCGTTGGTGGTGGCGGTGGAGCCGGGGGGGAGGGGAGGGGCAGGGCAGTTCCGTACCAACTGCACGAGAAGATCTTCGACGAGCTCTCAACGATGGCGGCGGCGGGGCTTCGGTCTAGTGTTCCGTCCGAGGGTCGCATTGTGATCTGCTGTCCGGCTGATAACGGCCATTTCTTTGTTGAAGCGGTGGTGCACATGCTGGCACGACGGCTGGGCGCTGACTTGGTGTGCTTCGGGCTGCAGGATTTGGCCGACCTGAAGGAATTGGCGCAGCTGGAGCGGCGCAGGGAGTTGCTGGAAGCGCTGCCGTATGTCTGCGGCGGCTCAGCCGCAAGCAAGCGCGACGAGGCCAAGCTGGCGTCGGGGGTTGTGTTCCGCGTCTGCGATTTCAGTCTGACCGATCATGTTGAGAAGTTGTTTGTTGGGATGGCCGAGTGCGTGGAGAAACTGTCCATCTCGGACGCCGACAAGCCTGCCGCGACGCTAGACGCCGGCTCCACTGCAGCCACAACAAACACTGCGAATACTAGTATCGAGAGCCCGCAGCAGACCGAGACGGTCGGGGAGACGGCCGGACCTGCCGCGAGCACTGAGCCCGATACAGGCAAGGGAACACAGAAAACTAGTCCGACGCACCAACGGCCGCTGATTTTCTATCTCGGGGGTTTCCGGGACCTCGTCTCGACCGAAGTAGAGGCCGGCCGCGATATCCTCGTCTTTCTCAACAAGGCTGTCAACTCTCGCCGCCAAGCTGGCCACCCCACGATCTGGATCGGCGGCAACTGCAGCAGCAAGACCTTCTATAGCGGCCTTGGCTCGGGTGCTGGGTGGGTTGACGACAGCCAGGTCCTGCAAGTCACGCCGCCAGGGTCCTCTCTGCAGCGAGCTGTGTTGGCGGCGGATATGCCGAGGTGGAACATGCAGAGCAATGTCCGCGCTTTAAAGAGGGCGATGAGAAGCGGCATAGGAGGACACGAGGCCGAAGCTCTAGCGGAGGTTCTGGCTGAGTGGAATCTGCGCGACAAGAGCAAGTTCCGATCGCTATTGGCCAGTCTTGAGAGCGGAATATGGTCGTCGGAAGATGTCTGGGCGGTGGCCAAGGGCATCCGCGGAAGGCTGCCGGGGACTGGGCCTGTGACGGAGGAGGACATCGCACAAGCCGTGTCGACGATGGAGAGGAGCCGCGAGGAGAACAACGAGCATGCGCCGAGGTATATCTCGCCAGATGACATACCCAATGTCGCCGAGACAGGCAGCGCTGGCGACGAGATGGGACCTGAGGAAATCATCAGAAACGTGATCGGGCCGATTGACGACGAGAACAGCTATTTGCAGTGCGTACAGGACGGATTGGTGAAGCCAGGTTCGTGCTCACCCGAATGGTACCAACCTTAGGTACCGATACTATACTCGGGCTCTTCCAGTACTGACTCCACTGACAGGCGAATTCAACGTCCACTTTGACCAGGTCATCGTGGCGTCCGAGATCAAGGACGCGGTGCAGCGGCTCGTGCGGCTCTCGATCCACGACCAGCGCGCCTACGCGTACGGCGTGCTCCGCAGCCACCGCGCGCCCGGCGTGCTCCTCTACGGGCCGCCCGGCACTGGCAAAACATTGCTGGCAAAAGCCGTCGCCACCGAGGCCGACTGCGTCACCATGGAGATCTCGGGCGCGCAGGTGCTGCAGTCCAAGGTCGGGCAGAGCGAGAAGATCATCGAAGTGGTCTTCACGGTGGCGCGCCATCTCTCCAAGCGCTGGCCGTGCGTCATCTTCCTCGACGAGGCCGACTCAGTCCTCGTGCGGCGCACCGAGAAGACGAACTCGTGGGAGCGCTCCATGGTCAACCAGTTCCTGCACGAGTGGGACAAGCTCGTGGCGACGATGGAGCGCACGTTTGTCATTGTGTCGACCAACCGGCCGCAGGACATTGACGAGGCCATCCTCCGCCGCCTGCCGCAGCGCCTGCATATTGGGCTCCCCGACGTGCACGACCGGCTCGCCATCCTGAGGCACTACCTCAACGAGGAGACCAAGGACGGCGCCATCAGCCTCGAAGCGCTTGCGACGGGGACGGCGGGCTACTCGGGGTCCGATCTCAAAAACATCTGCGTGTATGCCGCGCTGCATGCGACCGAGGAGCAAATGGCCAAGCCGAGCTCGACGGCGCCGGGCCTGCCCAAACCGAAGCGCGTCCTCACGAGGGACCATTTCGCCAAGGCCATGGGCGACGTCAGGCCGTGTGTTTCAAGGCGAATGCTGTCCGACATTGCCAAGTTTGAGACCATGTACGGTCCCGATCTGGTGCATGGACACGCACTGAGGAGGCGCCTGGGTGTGGTTGGTCGGGCAGGTCATTGGCTTCGACGCCATGCGTCTCCAGTAGTTGCGGGCTAGAGGGTGTCGATGGCGAGCATTGGTCATGTATTTGGAGAATGGAAGGAAAGAGAAGGGAGCGACACAGGTTGCGATCTGTTCCAGCCAGAAGGATGCCGAGACTGAAGCAGATGATAAGATGGAAGGAGCAATGGGTTCATTGTGGGGAGGGCCCCATTGCAGAGTCCGAATTCTTTTTGAGCAGCTGTGCTTGGCTGACTCTCTTCCGTCATTTTACCGATCGCCCGCTCGTTGTCCTTCGTCGAGGGCCAGTTGTCCAAAGGCCTTCACCGAGAAACAGCCTGATGTTGTCAGATGCAGGTGAGAGGATTATGGGCTTGGCAGTTCAGGCATTGAAACTTCGGTCATTCCAACCGCTCCTGCAAACCGTTTGCAGACACATTTTGCGGACTGGCCAGTTAGAAAATTTTGTCAGATTCAGTGGTGGTGTGTGATGCAGCCAGCCGCGAGATAGCCCGGCGAGTTTTTAGCGACATTTCAGGGGTAAACGTTCAACAGGTTGCGTTGAAGGGGGAACACATGACAACCTACTTACAACGAAAGTAAAATTTCCAGCTTCTCAATCCTCTCTTCGCCATTGGTGCACCCAAATACGGAAACTCTGCCCAAGATGCTTTCTCGCCAGGATCCCTCTCTTTCCTCGCCCAGTCCCCTGTTAGGTAATTGAGTGGGCCCTCAGTGGCCCCTGTTACACCAGCGCTCATGTGATGTCATTACCACCAATCCGGAGCCCCGAAAGGCCCTGCCATCGCACCCGAGCTCAATCTCACTCTGTCCGGGGTCGTCAGCTGATGCATCGCATCGTGGCTGCAGCTCAACAACAGGAGGCTCCTTAGCACTCACCTTCCCCACCCCTCGTCAATTCCCTTTCCCCTTTCTTTACAAACAAACTACCTACCTAAAGTCCGGTTCAACACCCCAAAGCTCATTCAACATGAGCGCCCCCCCCTCCCCCCTGTCAACCCGCATCGCAATGCAAACAGGACACCCAACAATGCGCGTCGCAATCCTCCTCAACAGCTACAACTCCCCCTTCATCACCGAAATCCGCGACTCCTACACCCGCACCCTCTCCTCCCTCTCCCCATCCCCTTCCCTCCCCCAACACCCCCAACCCCACACAAATGCAAAACTCACATTCTTCTACCCGGCCGAAGACCCCCTCTCCTTCCCAGACCCGTCGCAATTCGACCTGATCATCATCGGCGGGGGGAACGCAGACCCGCGGAAGCGCCACCCATGGATCCTGAGGGTGCATCGGTTCATTCTGGAGGTGGTGGACAAGTGGCCGGGGAAAAAGATTTGCGGGATATGTTGGGGGCATCAGACGATTAGCATGTTGTTTGGGGGGGAGGTTGTGGATATGGATGCGCCTGAGGTGAGTTTCAGATTGTTTGTTTCCTGTTGATTATTTGGGAAAAAGAGGGGAGGGGAGACTAAAGGGGAAGGAAAGGAGTGAAGGGGGAAAAAGGATTCGGCAACGGGTGTGAAAACCGGCGGGGAGCGATGGCAAGAGGTTGAAAGGGGGACAGGAATGAATGGCTAACTGGTGCTAGATGGGTGTCACGGAAGCGAAGCTCACCATCGCAGGGGCGCGGTTCATGGAGGGAGGGCCCAGGAAGGACGGAGTCGTCCGACTACAGCAACACCATCGACGGCGAGTGGGCAAGGCACCAAGGGGATTCACCGAGCTTCTGGCGGGGAACCAGGCGTTTCTGAGCCATAACAACGCCATTCTCACCTTCCAGGGGCACCCAGAAAAGGATGCACGGGCTGCCAGGTGCAGGATTAGGGATGCGGCCCGGTGGTATGGCACCGACATGAGTGACCAGAGGGCGGTCAGCGAGTTATTATGCCGGATGGAAGTCCAGCATGACGGGAAGGAGATCTTTGAGAGAGTGTTGCAGTGGGCAGTGGAGAATGTGCATATGAGGGACTCGGCTCTCTAGATGTTAACCATCTCGAGATTCGACCTCGGGGTTGACGGAGCACCAGGGAGTTGGAAACCGACAGGACGGCCGACTGCCAGTGACAACCGACGTACCGCGGTTGCTGTCCAGGGCTGTCTAACTTTTAAGAGTCAAAGTGTGGGGTACAGCTAATAGAATCATCCCAGACGGATAAAATGCAAACAACTTGAAATCGATCATCTACGGCTTGCTTGATTTCGGCAACTTCAGATTCCACTCCAGATCTCGGTTCTGTCGGCCATCGCGGCTCTTCCTGCCTGCAACCGATGAGCCCGAGTTGCAGCGATTTTCTCCGAGCCGTGTTGCACGGGGTAGACTTGCAAGACATGCCAGAAGCTGCGTTGCACGGTCAAGATCTGAGACTCGATCTCGGGCTTTACAACAATCAAGGCCTTCGTCGCACAAATATTGTCGTGCAACCCTTCTGATCAGACCGCCGTCCAGAACAACATAGCCGCGCAATCATTTTTGTGGTGTGGGCGGAAAGGGCTGATGATTTGAGACAAAAATGATGCTAGTGTGTTGTCGGGTGACTCGGGAATTTTGGTGTTGAGCCGCGTCGGTTCCAGTCCCGGCGGCGGCGACGGCGGCTGTCTCGGGATTGGGTTTATCGGAGGTCTCGGGGCGACTGGGGGTTGGCCCATGGTGGCAAAGGCTGCCCATCCCGACTCGCAGATGGCGTGTTCCTCTCTGGCCAGTGCGAACAATTTGGCTGATATGACTCAAGTCGACACTAGAACCTCAAACCTACCAGAAACCGGGCAGGTATCTGCCCCGCTGCAATGTGCGATGAAGGCAGCAGAGCTGAGGTGTCGCTGAGGTATTTGTATTGTACCTCGCTGCGGAACATTAGCGCTGCCCAGTGCTGCCTGCCCGACCTCACCGATACCAGGCACCATCACGGGCTTGGGCTTACGCGCTAGACAATCTTTCGACATCTTCGCATACGTAACTCTCAAGCTGTTGTGCGTGATCCTTGTCCAATGTATCAGCAATACAACTTGCAGTGTTCAGTGTCACTAGGGAGCTTGGGGGTGCCCCATCTTTTGTTTGGCCAGAAGAGGACGAGGGTGCATGAATGGGCCGAACTGCTGCAGTGGTTGCGCGACAGCTCGAGCGGGGAAAGCTCGCCATGGCCATCCGCTTCCCCGACCACGCACTTTGGACGAGGCTGTTAGGCATTGTGAGGTTGAGAATCTCGGGTCGATTGCAGATGATGTGTTCTGGCGAAGCGGCTTGGGGTACAGTTGCTTTTGGCCGCCGTCGGGGATTTGTGTGGCTGACAAAGGCCTCCACACGCTGAGCCCCCACCAGGAACCGCGCCGCCGTTCGTTGTTGGAGTGAGTGGGATGGAGGGGGCCTTCGCGGTCGCAACGAGGCATTCTCGGCACGTTGCAGGACCCTTGAGACCCTTGAGATCCTTGAGACCCTGGATCGACAATGGACGGCGATCCTATGTCTGCCACGCTACTAATAAATTGCCCACAAAGCAGGTCCTTCCCGCCGTGACAAGGTACGGAGTACCGCAGGAGGAGCGGCGGCCGTCGCCATAGCGGGCAAACAAACTCGTGGTGGAGGGTAGCATCGGTAGCCTGACATGCTATTCTCATGACACGATTGACCCGTGGACCAAAGTAGGGACGAGTGCGACGACGGAGCCCTCCTCTAGATAAGAAGATAGGGAGTAGATTGGCCAGAGGTCCCAGGACGTTGCCACCACTTCCGCCGCATAACACACTGACGGCCAATCACGCCCGTCAGCATCGCGCGCCGCATTGCGACAGTGCCGGGCTTATGGGCAGCACTTGCCTCGCGCCCTCAGGGCCCAGTCGTGTGCCACTTCTTGCTGCTACTTCTGCTGCTGCCTTTTTCTGGCAGGTTGGCGACAAGGGGCCGTGATCGCCAATGGTACCGACGACCGGCGGGGACTGGAACCTAGCAGTCTGTCGGGTGATCGACTAGGGGCCCCGCAGGAGGGTGTTCTCCTTAGTAACCGCACTGGCTTCCGTCTTCCCCGCGGGGCCGATGGAGGAGACCCGCTATACGCTGAGTGGGCCGCGGCTGAGGTGGCATGTAACTCGGTGCGGTGTGAGCAACTCAACGTCTGCCGGCTGCCGGCTGCCGGCCCAAAGCCCCGAGTTTCTGGTCGAGTTCGGTGCTCATGGCAAGAATTGTTGAGGGCGGGGTACCCTCGCATGGATCGACTTGACCGGGAGCTGCAGCAATCCGGAGTGCTCTCGACGGGCCTCGAAAGATCCGGCCGAATTGCAGGACAAATCGCATTGACGAGAACTCGTAGAACTGAAAAGACAGGCGTCAGGCGCTAGGTCGCATTCGATGTCTCTGTCGAAAAGAATGTGAGTAACGTTGACGGCTGAGAGCGGACCCCGTGGATTTGTGGAGGGCTGAACTAGGATGGTACCCACTGCCCAGAAACCGGGCCCCCACCGAAACGGCGATTAAAAACCGGAGAAAAGCCCACAAGTTGGTGCGTGGGAATCCCTCCGAGCACTCAGCATTGCTCGCCGCCTTTGACGAGCTAGCCATGCGCATGTTTTTGTCGGTCTGCATCTGACCAGCCAGATGCAGACACATTGGCCTCAACCATGCAGTCTCGGATTTCGTGCACGAGATGCGCGGACAGCGGTTCGGATGGAGCGTCGAGTCCTCGAGATCGTCCCCGGTGGACGTCCCGTCGGCAGGACGGGCAGCATCCGATGGTCTACAAAATGCATTTCGTCTTGATGGGTGGTTCTGCTGGCTCCTCTCAGCGGCGGTGGTGATTTCGAATATGCTGGAGCATGCTGCCATCCGCGGTTGAGCACCTTGATATGTATTGTAGGCCAATTTCGAGCTGTTGAGGTGTGTTGAGAGCTGGAGTGCTGCACAGCGCTGCAAGTGCCCTGCACTGCAACAGCAGGGGGTTGTCAAAGAGCAAACAGGGCGGACGACGCATCAAGGCACCAAGGCACCAAGACCATGCCCCTCCTGGCTGCAGGGTTGGTGTGGGTCCACCAAGTCCAACTTGGCACCCACTCCAGGTTCCAGTTGAACCGCATCCATTTGCCGCCTCTGAGGACGGGCGCCCGACGCCAGTTACCGCCCTGATGAGCAGCGCGCGGCGGGCAGCCCGCGGAGCGGATTGGGGGTTGGCCGTGTTTGCGGCCTAGGTTGCAACATGGAGCGACACCCGGCTCACGACCTGGGGCTGCGGATTTCCCATTGAGAGGGCGCGCACTGTGTGAGCATGTGGCTGCGACGCTGCGATCCGGGCCACAACAAAACGCCATTCGGATGCGTTGGACAATGACTGGCCTTGGTCGCCTTGGTCATCGCCGCGCGCCAGTCACGAACAATGGAGACACGGTGCCGCCCCCAGGTCCCGACTAGAGCACTCAGACGCAGCCTGTCCTCAATAGCGGCTCGAGTCGGTGAGTGGCCACCTTCGCTTTGTATGCGGCTTTGTCTGTGGGGTGTTACTGGCGCCTCCACCCGCAACAAGGATCGAGGGCTCCCAGCTAACGTGATCCCCTCGTCAGGGAGCGCAAGGCTGCCCAGTCTCTGGGGCTCTCGGGCTGGGGTGCCTCCAGACCGCCGAGCCCGCCCATCATATATATCGGATGGCTGCTGCCGCCGCGGCCGCACAAATCCCACCACCGTCCTGCCATCCCGTCCTTCTTTCCAGGCCCCAAAAGTTTCGTCTGGGATTCTGCCTCTCGATCTCATTGCTTCGGTGGGATTTCCGAGTAAGTGTTCCTGATGAGCACACCCCGACTTTCTGCGCTGTGCGTTGGCCTCTGCAGGGGTCCTTATCTCGGCGGCGGACCGGAGTCGGTCGATCACTTCTAGAACTCCTGTTTCCGCCACCGCTCGGTCGATGCCCCTTCAGCCTGTGCCGGCAAGCGGTTCTAGATCGCCAAAGCCCCTTTTGTTTCCCCTATTCCCAACCAGCTATAGGGGACAGCTTGACTCACGACGGAATTGTCACAGATACTGCATATAGCTCGACTGCCGTTCGAAGCGGCTTTTGATCCGTTCTATTGCATCTACGAACACGTTCTGTGCCTGCCCTTTGCAGATTCCGGGTTCGAACTCACCGCTCCATCGCTACGGTCCTCCGACCGCGGGGTCCACGACAGCCTCTTCAACATGCACGGCTACTCGTCCTCGTCCGACACGGACGACGAATACAGCTACCGCAAGCACAAGGGGACGGTCCCAGCAACGACAGCCACGACCGACGCGAACAAGAAGAAGAAGAAGCGCAAGCTGCCCCCGCAGCAGAGCATCAATCGCATCTGGAAGCGATTCAGCAACAAAAGGTTCAACAAGGCAGTTTCAGTTCTGCCATTCGATCCCGTTCTTCCGCCGACCATCTCCGAAAGATCCAATGAGCTCCTCAACGCCGGATACGAGCGCGCGGCCGAAGAGTGCCGGCGCAAAGTCAGAAAGATCATACAAGAATGTCGGAGGGTGAACATGCGCTACCGAGACCCGGGCTGGGATCTTGTAAGTGCCACGCCGAGCCGTTTACCGTACCTGCCGGCCGCCCTGCGTTTCGGCTGCAGGCTGGCCGCATGTCGCTTGGCTTCGGCGGGATCGCAGGACTCCTAAGCGGCTCCATCCAATATTCGGACAGAGCGGATGGCTAACATGGGCGTTTCCAACAGGATTGGGATCTGAAGATGGAGAAGGGCCATTGCTTGAACACACTGGGCCGCACCAAGTTCGATCTAAGCATGTCGACCATGCTCAATCCCAGCTCCGTGGTGCCCAAGGCTGTCAAGCGCGTCCACGAGATCTTTGAGAAACCAACTTTTATGGGTACCCTTAGTGGGTCAGATGTCAAACAAGGCAGCTTGGGCGACTGCTGGTTGATGGCAAGCTTTTCAGGCCTCGCCAATGTCCCAGACGGTATCAAGCGCATCTGCGTCGAGTATGACACCCGAATTGGCATTTACGGTTTCGTCTTCTACCGCGGTAAGTAACCCGCCCGCGAGATGCACGTGTGACGATGGTCTTGCTAACGCTCCATAGATGGCGAGTGGATCTACTCCATCATTGACGACAAGCTGTATCTGAAGTCACCGTGCTGGGACTCCCCCAGCATGCAGCGTGATTTGCTGCAGCAGATCGACCGCGAGGATGTCGAGCGTGTCTACCGCCAGACATACCAGACAGGCTCCAAAGCGCTCTTCTTCGCGCAATGCAAGAACCAAAACGAGACGTGGGTCCCTCTCATAGAGAAGGCGTATGCCAAGGCCCACGGTGACTACGCGTCTCTGTCTGGAGGCTGGATTGGTGAGGGTTTGGAGGATCTCTCCGGCGGCGTGACCACAGAGCTTCTAGCATCCGATATTCTCGATCTCGATGGGTTCTGGGAGAACGAACTCAGCAGAGTGAACGAGGAGTTCCTATTTGGATGCAGCACAGGACTCTTGGATGGCGGCTACGGCGATCGTGAGGGCATCTCTGAAGGTCACGCTTACGTTGTGATGGAGGCGCGCACGCTCAAGAACGGCACACGCCTGCTCAAGCTCAGGTGAGTTTACAGCCCTTCCTTCTTGACGGAGGACGTTGCTAACATCAATGCAGAAATCCTTGGGGCAAAACCAAGAAGGGTATCTGGGAAGGCGCTTGGTCAGATGGCTCGAAAGAGTGGACGACCGAGGTGCAACAAGAGCTGGGCCACCAGTTCGGCAGCGACAGCGTCTTCTGGATCTCATACGAGGATCTGCTCCGCAAGTACCAGCACTTTGATCGCACCCGTCTTTTCCGAGACCCAGATTGGCGGTGCTGCCAAAGATGGATTGGCGTCGAGGTGCCCTGGAAGCCGCAATACAACGAGAAGTTCCATATCAAGCTGACGCGCGAGTCTCCCCTGGTGCTGGTGCTGAGCCAGCTCGACAACCGGTACTTCAAGGGATTGACTGGTCAATACTCGTTCCGGCTCCAGTTCCGACTGCATGAACTGGACCGACCCGACCCTGAAGACTACATCGTTCGAAGCCACGGCAACTACCTGATGGATCGATCCGTGTCCATCGAGCTGCCCAGCATGCTACCAGGCAGCTACAGCGTCTTCATCAGCGTAATCGGTGAGCGCGACACCGAAGTCCCCAGCATCGAGGATGTCGTGAAGCGCGAGTGCAAGAAGCGTGCCGAGAACGAGAAGCTTGCCCAGGTTGGGTACGCTTACGATCTCGCCCATAGCAAGGCCGCTGCTCATCTCGAAGCGGTCAAGAAGCTTCGCAAGAAGTCCGATCAGAAGAAGGCGAGCGACGCGCGTATCAAGGAGCGCCATCGCCTGTGGGAGAAGCGCCACCTCAACCGGGACATCACCAAGAAGCAAGGGCGTAAAAACAACGAGAAACTTGCCGCCAAGCAGGCGGCCCGCGACGAGAAGAAGCGCCTGGCCGAAGGTCTGAAGCCCCAGGATCAAGCGGTCCAGACCGAGGAGCCCCCCAAAGTGGAGCAGCCGGCCGAAGAAACCCCCGACCCCAAAGAAGAGAAGAAGGAGGAAAAGGCTGTCAGTCCTACCGAGATGCCTGAGGAGAAGAAAGCCGAAGAGGGGAGTGTCGACAAGACGCAACCCGGCGACGAGAAGAAAGAGGAGAAGCTCAAAGACGACAAGACTGAGGGCAAAACGGAGGACGCGGCTGCAAAAGACAGCGACAAGCCCGAAGACAGGCCGGAAGGGGAGAATAGAGATGTTGATGATGACGAGACACCAGAGGGCACCCCCATACTCACCCCAGCCGAAACCCCATCCCAGACCCCGTCTCAATCTCCTTCACAATCACCTACCGCATCCCCTGCCGTCGAAAAGACTGAAGAGCAAGCATCCGAGAAGTCCGACGAGAAGTCCGATGAGAAAGTGGATGACAAGCCTGACGCTTCTGGCAAGTCCGACCCTCAATCGGACAGCCAAGGTGACAAGAAGCAGGATGAGTCGGAAAATAAAGACGCCGACGCGCCTGCTGAGGGACCGGACAACAAAGTTCCGGAGAAGAAGGACGAGGAGAGCCCTGAGAAGAAAGACGACCTTCCTTCCGACAAGCAGCCCGAAGAGAAGTCCGAAGACAAGCCCAAGGAGACCCCTGAAGAAAAGTCCGAGAAGTCTGACGACAAGGCTGAGGGCAAGTCCGAGGACAAGCCCGAAGAAAATACCGAAGACAAGGCCGATGCGTCCAAAGACAAAGTTGACGACGGTTCTGAGAAGAAAGCTGACGAGAAGGATGCTAAAGATTCGGAAGGGCAGGCTCCCTCGACGAGCGGCTCTGATTCCTCGGGAAGCCCACAGGACACCCCAAAAAGTGACACCCCGTCCACACCGGCTGCGGATGGCCAGGACAAGGAGAAGGTGCCAGTACCGCCTGCCGATGCTTCCAAGGTTTCTGGTGCGCCACCACCGGCCCCGCCAGCTGCTGCCACTTCAGCGCCAGCTCCCAAGCCTGCCCCAAGTCAAAGTGCGCCCAGGAGCTCAGCCCCGACAAAGAAAGCTCCCAACATGTATGTCACCTCGGACGGCGAGTCGAGTGCATCGCCGGTTGAGGAGTGGGAAGAGCTCTACAGCAGCGATGATATGACACGGAAGCCGCGCATGACAGCCCCTCCCCCACCGGGCGCGGCTGTTGTAAGCAAATACCGCGACGAGAGCGAGGACGAGAAGGGTCCTGATCCATGGAACGCCATCTGCGTTGTTGGCCTCCGCGTCTACTCTAAAGATGAGGACCTGGAGCTGCGTATCGTCATGGAAGGTGACGGCCTTGAGGAGGGAGGAATGGGCGAGAAAGGCGGCGTTGACCTCGACAATGCTCAGGCTAACGCTGGGGGTGCCCGAGGGAAAAAGAAGGAGGAAGAGGATGGCGCCTACGAAGGTGACAGCGAGGTCGACAAGAAGAAGGCCAAGAAGCACAAGAAGAAGAAGGACGGCGAGAAGACTGAATCGGACACAGAGAAAGAGGATGACGGCCGTGCCTCGTACCCTGTCATTGTGCGGAAGGGGAAGGGTGACGAGGAGTACGAAAGCGCAAGCGCTGCTGAGCCCCAATACTAGGAGGATAGAGCCTGGCGTGTTTGACACGTTTCATCACGTTTGGAGCAGCATACGAAGCAATGACCACTGGGTATCGACGATGGATGATTTTCGTTAGATCGCATTACGGCATTTTTGAGCATTGAGCGGCGGATGCATCGAGCGGCGAGAAGGCGGTTTGGAGATTTGGATTGTTTTGTCCGGAGCGGGGCTTTGCAAGCAGCGTAAATACTCTTCTCTTCTTGTTCTATCTTGGGCTGTAATACGCGAGTCCCACCTCGATCATATTTGTATCTCTCTGCTTTCTTGGATATTATGAGCGGAGTGGCGTATAGGAATGGATAGCTTGAATCTGAACATTTGAAACAATTTGGTCATTGTTAAGTGAAATCAGATATGGTGCCGATAGTTTGCTTGATTTTCCGAAGGGTTCGTTTGTCTCAGTTGTGTAGGATGATGTGGCACAGATGGGAGGTTTCCCCATGGACCAAACAATCAGCCTCTTTTCGAGAGGTCAGTGTTTTGTCGGGGATACACTCGAAACCTCCTGCCGCGTGTATTTCTTTCTTACGGGGCGACTGGTGTCTTGTTCGTACACGTTGTACGAAGGCTAGGGCCAGAAAAAATGGTCTCACTCTTCCGTGCGAACATAGGCTGTCGGAATCCTCACACAGTCCTGTGTCGGCAGCAAGCCCTGGGCTTATCACATTACGCGCATCGAGGACAAGTCTCACCAAGCCAAACTATAGCATCATGTTGGGGGTCTGTACTCAATTCAGTGGTGATTCCTAGCCTGAAGACTGAACTTCCTGAACATATAACCTAGAGGTATCCAGGTCCGTGTCCAAGGCATGGCCATAGTAGGGCAAACCCCTGCCTGAACCATCTCGCTCCCTTACCCCAGTATTCACACCTTCTGAAAGACCCCAGCATGGAGTTCAGGTCCCCAGCACTATTTTCACCGCAGGTCTGGGCTTTTCCTCTTGGCCCATTTGTCTTGGAATGAGTTTCTGCAGCATCGCCTTTGTTTCTGCGCCACTTAGGCCCTGCTTTGCTGGATCGAGGATGTCCAGTAATGCCATTGTCTCTTCGTCGAATAGACGTTCGAGACGACCCCAGTAGATATGCTCAAAGCCATGCGCCTGATGTCTCTCAAATACAGCCGCGATAATCTCCAAGGATTTCTCGTCTCTCTCAGAGAGGGCATGGTAAACCAGCTCCAGCCGGAATAAAGGTGTGAAGATGGCCCCGTATTTCTTGGCGAGCGCTAATGTCGGGCTTTGAGCCTTTGATAGCTCGTGTTCGATCTCATGGAACAAGTTCATGAACATCGCCGTGGCGTAGACGTAGTTGAAGCCCGAGAGGGGCTCGTCGCCCCGCACGTCTCTCTCAATGTCCATCGCGAGGAATTTGAGCAGCTCGGTTCCTCCCATATTCAAGCCAAGTGGGCCACCTTCAACACGGGACCAGTCCGAAGCAGCGTTACGGGAGTCCTTCCTGCGCCACATGGATGTTGTGAAATCGAGCCATTCATCATCGACTCCTCCTACTTCCGCTACTCGCTTTACCAAGTCGGTCTCCTTTATTCGGGAGACACCTGTGGCTCGGTCCACGACGAGCGGGGTTTGTGCAACGCGGACCATCATGAGCATCCATTGTACCGGCACATCATCGTCGGGAATGCGCTCCGGGTCCCAGTTTGCTCGGCGGTATGTAACTAAGGCCGATTTCTTTTGAAATATCTCCAGTCCAGATCCCAAGATGTCGTGGATGGAATTGATCGTCATCTTCCGGGGTCGTATCGTTCCAGGCTTGTTGAGTTTGCGAGGACCGAGATGTGCCATCAGGGCGCGCTGAAAATCCGAGTCGGCCGTTGGCTTCTTTGAATGCCCGAAGAACTCTTTTCCCCACTGTGTCTCCAGACAGTGAAAAAGATGGTTGCGCTCTTTCAGATATCCTTTCTGGACGAGCATGTTGTGGAGGTGCATAAGCAACGTGACCTCTGGAAAACGATCCCAAAGCTGCATGCCGAGCCGATTGGCAATCTCAAGCGCTTCCATGAGCCCAACGCCACAGAGGAAAGGCGAGTACTCCCATAAGCCGTTCTCATTTGTCTGGCTGAACCGCGAGGGAGGGATACTAGTAGCGCTGGGTACAACATGAATGAACTGGGACTGCCCGAGCCAGTCGCGGAAATTTTCCCTGACATCTCCCACAAGATCGTGAATTCCTTGATATAGATGGGGGTTTCTACAGAGATAGGCATCATACTCCAGCTCGAACTGCAGCATCGAGGCACCTTCCAGGAACCCCCTACCACTTTTCTCTTTGTTTGCATGCAGAAACTGATCAATATCGCGTCTGGGAAGGAAGTCCGCAGGAGGGTCTCGAAGCAAATGTTTGCGAGAGGTTGTCTTCCAGCCGCGCGTGGCAGCCATCGAGTCAACAATCAACTGCAGCTGGAAGAGTTGGTGTGGAAGAATCTTGTTGCAGACATTGGTTCCCTCTTTCTGCATGGCGAGATTCGTGATGACGCTGGCAAACTCGTTGAGCCCGAAGAGTCTTCTCTGCTCGCCACAGGGGCCTGAGACTGACCAGTCGATATCATCGAGCGCTTGGTTGTTGTTGTTGCCCTGAGCGCGGATTTTCAGCATGACGGGAGACGAATACAAGTTCACCAGGTCGTAGAGCCAGTTGATGGTGTATGCCCGGCGCCACAAAATTCTGTCGCTACGACTTGCTTCCTGGAGGTCAAAATTTGGGTCCCAGTCACTAATTTGTTTCAGCATCCGCTTCGTGGGCTTGCCGCTCCGTGTCTTCTGGAAGTCGTCGAGGAAACTCATAAGGTCCACAAATGTGTAGAACATGAACTGCTCTCTGAGCCAGTCGATCTGGCGGTCCTCTTCACCGTTATCGGATGTGTCGATATCTTCGGAAGATGAGGCTTGGCGAGTTGTGCCGCAACCAGTCGATTTCTCTTGTAGTACGACGAAGTTGGTGGCTCTCATCAAAGCTTCGTATGAGTCTAGCTCCGGGAATTCGATTGACAGGGCCGATTCACTGCGTTGGAGCATCTTGATGGCCATATTCGAAACACAACCAACCTGCACAGTGTGTAAATTGTCGTATGCGGCGCCCTCCCACCCTGCTTGGATGAATTCGCGAAGATATGTCCACTCTTTGACCAGTGACATAACCGCAATGATGTATTCGGTAAAGGCGCCCTTTTCGTCTATTATGATACGATAGGATCTAATAGGGACCTCGTCTGCAGCTGACTTGTCCCGGCGTCCCTTCGCTGTCTTGCCGCGCTTAGCCTTCTTGCCGTTTTTCGCTTTGCGAACGTGGCTCTTGTGGGAACGGGCGGTAGCCTCAGCCGATGCTTCTTTTTCGCTCTCGGTCGCATGCGTCTCGTCGAGGTCGAGCAGGCTGAACTTATTGGCCAAAAGCAATCGATCGAGGTCATCTTGGGTGTCCGAAGGCAGCTCGCGCTCATTCGGTTTCTTGCCACGAGCATCTGATTCGGCCTTCATCCACGAATCACCGCCGAGGACATGAAAGGCCGTGTTTAACGTGTCGATGAAAGATTTGTGCGCCGCGTTGCTTTGTTCCATCTCTGGGCTGGGGTTCTTGCCGGCGATTTCGAGGAAGACGGCGTGAAAATCGAGCCTGGCGTAGATGACTGATCGAAAGAGACGCATGATAGTAGGGGGCGTCTCGTCGATGTGCTTGGCGATAAGGCTCGCGAGCGAAATGAAGCTTGACCTGGTGATCTCACCTGAGGTGTTGACGGGGAATTCGAAGCCATCGACGCGTTTGATGATGGCGTTTGAAGTTTTGACAATCCAGTAGATGAGGCGACTGGTGTCTCGCTTGTACGCCTGGTACGAGTTGCGCGTCGCCATGGTTGTGTTCTGCGCGCGAGTGAAGCGAAGAGGAAACCGCGATGGTGGTTTGGTAGATGAAGCCTGGGAAAGAAGCAGGATGGCGGGGTCCACGGGTAGTTGCGCAGGAGAGAAAGAACCTGTCGGCCGACAAACGCAGGAATCAAATTGCCCCAATGGCTGCCAGGTGCTTGCGGCCGACTTGATTGGGAAATGGAAGGCACGAGTGAACATTGACCAAAGCAGCGGCCGTAGTGCAGGGTTTTCAAAAAGCGCTAGTATTGATACCAACTCTTGTCTTTTAGCGCATCCGGAAGCATTGAATGACTCTTGTCGGCTTTCAACTGTCGATGGCCGGGCGATATTTCCAAATATTTGGAGGGTGCGAGAGAGTGCACAACCAACATCCTCCCTATGGCAACTGATTGTCGGGATGATCCGAGACGGCCTCCCAACTGCCGTCTTTTACGGTCTTCTTGTGACGGAGAAGCGGTCGGCCGAGGTCGAGAGCTCGCAGAGTCATCACCATCCATTGCTGTGGACGAGGAAGAAGAGCAACTACGCCTGATCAATCCACTGTCCTCCGGATAAGGGAAGGATTTCGACCAGGTCGTCCCCTTCGATGTTGAAGAGACATAACTTCTCTCAAGCGCCATCTCCAGCCAGAGCAGACGGGATGCTGTGCAGCTACTGGTTGACTTGGCCATGAAGCTTTGTCCCTGCTGGCATCGACTTAAGCTTTCCTCATTTACCTGCAGGTTCGACAAACGGACAACAAAACAGCCCATGACCCACACCACACCCTCTCAGCCCTGGGTGTGACTGGGGGAGACAAAACAGCAAGCTGGAAACCCAGCCGTTACGGGCACCGACCGAATGTAACCAAACTTTATCTATAAAGTAGTTAAAGATGTCCCGGGAGAACTCCAAGCTCAATACCTTACACGGCAAGATTGACAACTCAACTGCTAGCAATCTAGGTACCTACCTGCGAGGTAGGTTGTTAGCCTCACAGAGCCAATCTATTTCAGACCACGTACCTCCTGAAGATGTCACCTGGACACAAAATAATTCACTTATAATATGGTAAGCCGAGGCCTTGTTGTTCCCAGCAATCCAGAACTGTATGTCTCTTCTGAACCTTTGACAGGTCTGGTCACGCACGGCAAGATGATGGCTAATGTGAGCAGGACTCGTCCGATGTTATGGAGGCGCTAAGAGATAGGAGTTGGGATCAAAATTCCATAGGGCTTCAGCAAAGAAAACTCTGCATTGATCGGTCCTCTTCCGTGCCCTCCCAGTCAAGTGGGCTGCAATCGTCTACACATTACTAGCAGTCCTCTGCGAACTCTTCTGCACATTTTACCCCGCCACCCACAGAGCAGATCCTGCTTCTCCTAAACCACCATCGCGATTTCTTTCTCATCGAGTCAACATCTTTGATCCCAACCTGGCATTGAAGTAAGTATCAATGGCGACTCAGAGATACAGCGCGTACCAGTGGTACAAGCGAAACACGAATCACTTGATCTACTGGGTCGTCAACACCTCGAACACCATCATCGAACACCTCAATGACCGTACCAGTGGCCTCACCATCAACACCACCGGCCAGGTCACGAAATCGAGCCTCATCTCCCTTGCTGAGCTCATCTCGCTGCACATCAATGAGGTTCCGCCCGCAGTCTTACATCTCTTTCGCTCAGTCATCGATGCCAGGAAGGCATTCCATGCCTCGTTCAAGGCCCTTGCTCAAACATACCCCGGCGACCGAGAACTGGAAAAAAGCAATGAAGCGCATGAGTCGTTCATTGAGACGCTGACCACAGCCTTCCATATCCTCAGTGGGAGCATGAGTTCTCAGGCCGCTGGTGATGATGTGAACCCCGACACACCAGAGTCGCCGCTCAGAGGCCAGGACGAGCTCAATCTGCTGCTGCTGACCAACAAGTTCAGCATGCTCGGCTTTGAAGATCCCACCGCAGGTGACGACGAAGACGGCGAGGCCTCCGATGCGCATCTCGACAAGCCCGGACCCTCGAAGGGAAGACAGCAGCCGAGATCGAAGAAGTCGAAAAAGCCCAAGCGTGGCAAGTCGAAGAACCAAAAGCCACCAAAGCCTGCGCCCACAACCGAGGCAAAGCGGATCCCGATCGAAGGATACCGAATCGTCACGGAAGAGGAGGGATTGATGGACTACCTCGTCGTCGCAAACATGCTCGCGGCGGAATGGACAGCCTTGCGCAAGACACTCCAGGGCTTCTGGCGGGAGGCGGCGTATGGCGATCTGAACACCGCGGTTGCAGGATGTCTGTCGAATGTTGCAATCCAGATGGTCCGACGGAATGAGTGCGAGGTGTTTGTCGACTTTCCGGGGCTGGATAGCTACATGGAGATTCTGACGGCGCTCACGGGTGGGAAGCCTGGGCAGATGAGTCTCGAGCGTCCCCTGGCACTGCTCACTGAGCCTGCGAGTGGCACGGAGGCTATGAAGGAGGTGGTCTTTGAGCACAGCGAGCATTTCATGGTGAGAACAATGGAGGCGCTCTGCTACTTTATCAGGGACTTCCGAAAGACGCGGAGCGGCAGGCCGACAAAGAAGATGCTCAAAGAGATCAAGAATTGGGATCTGAAATTCGACCTCCAGGGTGCTCAGAAGGAGGAGAGGCTCCAATGGCGCCGAGTGTACATTATCAACTGGCTTTACGACTTGGTCAACGTGTATTCCTCCCCGATCACCCAGGGCGGCCGGGATGAGAAGGTCAAGCTTGAGGAGATTGATTGGTCTGAAACGGGTCCCTGTGGTCAGGAGAGAAGGCTCTTTGGGCTGACCTCTCTTGCCGCTACCATTACAGAGCTTGCGATGCAGAAGGGGGACGATATGACGGATGTGATGAGAAAGATCCTACCGCATCATATCCTACAGCTGCAATGCGTCATCGACTCTTTCGCAGTGTCGCGCGGCTGGTTCATCGATCCCTACAAGGGTGACCGGGTTGGCGAGCCTGCTCAAAACTTCCACCCGCGACGAGATGTCAGCCGTTTCATGGAACAATTTCCACGGGGAGCAGGTCTGCTTCAAGACACGCTGAAAGTGCATGAGGAGTGGTACGGTAATCTGAGCCAACACCAAGAGGAGGTGAAGGCGGCGACGGACAGAATCCTCTGCCATTTTGAGGACTGGCTTGGAAAGTCAATGTATATAAATGACCCAGACAACACCCTTGCCTCTCGATTCACAAACAGCAGCGCCAACGGCCTCTGGGAATACTCACCCTTCCTGTGTGGCGTCGGCCTCGCAGAGGGCATGGAGCTTGTCCAGCTTCTCGGGATGTACACCTGGGAGCGTTTCCCGGAGGTGACGCTGATGGCGCACATGCACAACATGCTGGCCCATCGCGGCTACATCAAATCCCCGCAACACCACATGTTTGCGGCGGTGAACGGGCTGTTTTCCGGGATTTTCTTCAACAACAACAGCCAGCGCCCGTCGGCCAAGTTCTCCGAGGCCCTGATGGCCAAGACCGGCCGCACGGCCTGGCACATCCGGCAGGTTGTCCGGCCGCGGCAAACGACCCGCACGTATGCGGGTCCGATCAGCGATGTCCGGAATGTCCTCCTCTCGGATCTTGACCGGTTTTACCGGGACAGCGGTATTACACAGGAGCGATCGGCGTTGATTTCGTACAGGGAGGCCGAGTGGAACCCGGGCCGGATCTCGGACGCAGACGTTGTGCCCCAGTCGGCCCTTGGGTGGATCCGGTTGCAGCAAACAGCGCGTGTGTTGGAGAAAGATACCGGCAGATTTCGGCTTGAAGAAACGGAGCTGGTGAAGCGGCTGAGGGCGAATCCTGAGGTCAGGGGTTTGGAGGACAGGATGGCGCAGCTTCCGCGGTTTAGTGAGACTCTGACTAAGGCAGAGGCGCGGTTGTATAGGAACGGTCCTTCGGGATTGCCGCTCACGGGGGGCCACATGTTAAAGCTCCTCAAAGCGGATTTCGTGGCCGACATCTGTGGCGACAGCCACATGTCCGGCTTCAACTATCTTTCTTTCACAGCCACGGTACTTAACACACTCATGAATGTTGAGTCTCAGCTCAAAAAGCTCCAAAATCCAGTCTGGAAGCACGCTTATAAACCCGAGTTTGGAGGGCGCATGACATTCCCGAGGACGCTGCTGCTGCGGCGTGCCATCGAGGGCCGCGATGAGCAGTGCATGGAGACCATGGCCGAGGAATTGGAGTCGATTCCAGGGCCACTCATCAGGTATTCATACTGGGATCACGTCCAACCTGCCCGTCCGGTGCTGCAGGACGGATGGGACCAGATTTGTGGTCAGAAAGGGGAATTTGGAGATGAGGATGAGGATATCGTGTCATGAGAGGTGTCTGGTGTGAGGGAACAGGCTGGCGCTGGCAAGTGTTTGCGCTGGTATCGCCGCGCCTCGGACACGGACAGCACATAGATACGGACAGACAAAATGGACCGGAAACGGATATGGAGACGGAAACGGATATGGATAGAACGGACAAGACACGGCAATAGATATAGGCGGGCTATTCGGGAGGTGGTCTTTAGACTAAGAACCACAGTCAATAGGAACCCTATCATGAGATGATGCTGAGAGTTGGCTTGGTAAGACGTGCCTGGGATGCTTTGTCCGTCCTGCTTTTGCGCTCCCTGCCACATGGGCAGGTTCTCATCTAACGGCAGCGACACATTGACATTCCCTGTGACATTGCTGCCCTCGAAAAGTCTTAGGATATTCCTTGAATTCGCCTATCTAACACATTGCCTGTGATACAATCCCCTCCCCCCTTCCCAGTTGATCATACACTCCGATTCTCCGTAGGGTATCTCCAGTCTCCAGCCTAGCGCATTCCGACCCGTCCCCGCCGTAATGAAATGAAATGACTTATTTCCGGCCTCCCACCAATCCCTCCTCCGAAGTCTCGACCAGACATGACGTCATAAATATGAGATGGTATTATTGCTATGGCAGCCTGCACGCCCAGTTCGTCTTCTTCGCGGCGATGGGACGCTTCCCCTGCGCCTGGAGCTGGCCCTGCTGCGTGAATCGAAAGTAGGCGAATGCGCCCGCGCCAATGATGCCCAGGATGACGATGTTGCCTGTGACGAGTTGTGTGAGCTTTCTGTCGCATTTCGGAACACTGGCAGACGAAAGGAGGGAGGAAGGACCAGGTTTGAAGGACCGAGGAACGAGAAGGGAAGGAGCTTACCTGTGACGAACTTGCCAACGCCTCCTGCAATGTCAAATACGCCCTTGAAGATGTCGGCGATGAAGGCGAAGAAGCCGGCGAAGAGGCTGAAGATGCCCATGACGAAGGAGTGCACGATGGTGTACACTGCGCCGACGAACGAAGCGAGGAGCTCGTAAATCGAGGAGACGAGGTCGGTGACGGCGTTTGTGATGGCCATTTTAATGGTGTTGCTGTTTTTGGATTGAGTTTGGGATGGTGGTGTGGTGTTTTAGAATTGGTGGTTGGTTTGGTGTTAGTGCAACGGTTTGAGGTGGTGAAGTCGTTTTATAAGCTCGGGAGCTGCGTGGTGTTGATGAGGTAGGTGGTGGCGATGACGTCACGGTTTCTTTGCTGTTGAACGAGTCGGGGCAGGGCCACAAACAATGCGATCATCCCAGCCGCGCAAACCACACTACCAGCCGGTTTCTCCAGCCCTGCGGCTCGGGCTGCGGCAAAACCCGTGCGGAGAGATCGTTCCGGCGAGTGTGACGTCTTGCTTCAACTGATGCTGGCATATGACGTTGGCTGCATTCCTTCCTGCCTTTGCGTGCCTGGCTACGGCTTGGCTGCCGCGAATCGGGAGGTCGCACATCGGTCGTCGATGCGCAGTTGTCGCGACGTGCCGCAGTGGGACTTCGAGACTTTCCGGTTTCGGAACTGGCAGCTACCAGAACCGGTGAGAACCTCAAGACTTCAAACACTTTGCGCATTCGTGATTGTCATCGTGATGCGAGCCCAAGATTGAAGACTGTACCTGGTTCATTCCTGTCCCCTCCAGCTCCGGCTCGTACCGGCGCCGCGCAGCTTCCCACCAGCGCGGTGTTAACCACAACCGCCCATGATTCCATCCGATCTTTCTCAAACCCCCGCCAGGACCATATAGCCCACCTTCCCAGAACCTCAATCAACAATCGAGCGAGGATCGCCTATGGCGTAGTTAGATTGCAGTGACTGCAGGTCGGCCGCCCCCAACGCAGAGAGACTTGCTTGGGATTCGAATGGCCGCGGTTACGCCTCACTTTTTTTTTTACTTTTTTTTTTTTTAAGTTTTCTCAACTCAGCTCTCACCATTTCCTTTCGTTTGGTCTTCCTAGGCCCTCGGTAAACTCGAGATCGTTTTCTTCTTCAATACTTTCTATTCCTCCTTTTCTTCCTTTGCTATGCACAACGTTGAAATTACAACCAAATTACACCCAGGTACCTAATAGCACTCAAATTATTGCCTACTTCTCCTCCGCTCACTCTTCTCCGAACTGGAACCGCTTCCTCCTCTCGTCTCCGAGCCGCTCCTGACGCTTCCGAGTGCCTTCTTCACTTTCGTCCCCTCCAGATCCCAGCACTGTGAGAACCTCTCCTCTGGGATGATAGGCAATGCCCCGGGCACGCCCAGAAAGAACTCAGGCGTTGTCGCCTCCTTGTCCTTGTTCGCTACGCCGCCAGACACGGTCACGGTGAACCCGTAGTCGCTCCCCTCGAGACTCTCCTCGCTGGTCGTGGTAGTGGTGACCTTTTCCTGTACGGATACCGACTTCGTCTGCTGCTGGCGTTTGCGGCGTCGCAGGTAGTATAATACGGCGGGGACGATCAGGGCTAGGAGGACGATGGGGACGACAACGCCGATGATGATGGGCATCTTGCTTGATGAGCCGGTGCCGCCGGAAGCCGTCCCATCGCCGTCGGTGCTGGAGCCGGAGCCGGAGCCGGAGCCAGAAGAGGTCGATTGGGTGCCGCTGGACGGAGCAGAGTCGCAGGAGCTGCCGGTGCAGTAGAGCTTTGCCGTGGGGATGCGCGCGCCGAACTTCTCGAACGGAACGATTCCCAGCTTTCCCGTCGAAAACGAGGGCGGGGCGGCAAGCTTCGACGACTTCACTGGCGCGATGCCGACATCCTTGTTGGCTGCATCGAACACCATGTACGTCCGTCGGAGGATAGAGCTGCCCAGATTGTACTGCGGTCCATCGGTCGAAGGCGCGGCTGTGTACTTCTGTACTCCCAAGAGGCATGTGTTGGGGGCCAGGTCAGCAAGATATTTGAAGGCTATCTCCCAGCGGGAGATGACCTGGGGGACGATCAAGTCAGAGAGGCGTGCGTTCAGGACGGGCCCATCTGCGCCTTCGAGCTGGAAGTGGAAGTTAGTTGTGCTTTTTGCCCCAGCATTGCAGGGGACAGTGACGCGTTTGATGGAGTCGTTCCAAGTCGCGCCGGCAGCGGTGATAATGCCCTCCACGATCTTGTCTGGTAGGTATGAGAAGGTCTCGGAGGGGCTGAGGGAGACGACGACTGAGGAGTCTGCGAGCTTGGTGATCTTTTCGGGTGATTTGTCATCGTTGACATTGACGGCCGCCAGGGAGACTCGGAAGGCGCTGGGGAAGACCTCGTAGGGCTGGGCGGCGGCATTGAGGCGGACCAGGTCGCCCTCGTAGCGTGACTGGTCGACGGCGCCGAGCAGGAGGTTCCCGGATGCTCCCTCGGGGTCGTTGAGCCAGATGCTGTACGCCGGGCTGTTGATCTTCCCGGACGAGACCAGCCGATCCACGAAGTTGGGGCGATACTTGGGCGAGTACCGGGGGAAGTTGGTCATGCCATCGTTTCCGAGCCCCAGCATCCCGACCCATTGCTGATTCGAGGTAGAAGATACCACGCCCATCGAAAAGTCCTCGATCTTGATGTCGCCCAGAGCTAGTGTGTCGGTGACGTTGACGCCCTCGACGTTGATGGTGTCGGTATAGGCGACCACAAAGTTCAGGTAGAGCTGCTCGGCTGTCTTGTATGTCGATGACTTGGCCGAGCTGAATGTGCCCCATGCGCAGGCCGAGTTGAGGCCGTCGAGCGAGTCGCTGGAGTAGAAGCCGATGAGGGAGTCGAACCTCGTCATGCAGGGCATCACGTCGGACTTGGGAACCCACGTGTGGGGGGAGGATGGCGACAGAAGGAGCGAGACGGGCTGGCCCGGGGTGCCAACGGTGGCATTGACGACGAACACATGGCCGGAGGCGGCGAGAGGGAGCTCGGCGGTGCCATCGGTCGCTCTGGCGATGTTCCGCTCGCGGCTGAAGGGCAGCAGAAGATGGGCCGAGGCCGCGGTCGCGACAAGGAAATGTAGGGCGGCAGCCCGCAGCAAGATAAGGAGTGACATGCTGCGTCGTCGCTGCTTCGGCAGGCAGGGAGTGAATCGCTATCGCGGGTGTCTCATCGTCGACAAATGAGTGTAGCAGAGAATCGCGCCCTCGCGATCAGGACTCCGGAATGCGTGCAGAGGACAAAAGGAGAGGTTCGACGTTCATTTCGGGACGGGTTCCCTCAAAATGGGACATCTCGCCAAGCAATCTCTTCACACAGACCGCGGGCTTGTGCGCTTTGAGCATCAACACGCCGAGGCGGCGGAGCTAGGACCTGACCCGAAATTGCATCGTGACTCTCGGAGCGGCTACCTGCTCTGGTTGGCCAGCGCATGGTCGTCTGAGCTCGCCGATGGCAGTCTGAACTCTAAAACTGCAAACGCTCCCTTCGCTCGTCTTCGTAGTGTAAAGAGCTTCTCGTCGCAATGCGGAGATCACCAGATGCACTACTCGTTCGCACGTTGCGACGATGTCGAGCATCAAATCTCGAGGATCTGCCCGTGGCGTTCCGGGGCTGATTCTCGAAATTGGAGAAGCGCACGGACCAAGGATCGGCGACATGGAGCACCGTTACCCCGCCATGCTGGATGGAGCCTGGTCGTAAAGTCCCCGACACCTACCGAACCACGAATGGTGTTTCAGGGCCCAACATCCCACCATTTAACAACATCACCCCAACCACATAGCACCACCACCATTGTCAAACCAACAACAGCTCAACACCGCATGCTACACCAATAGCCCCTAGCCCAGCATGCAATCCGGAATCTCCGCCTCAGCGGAGCTCGTCTCCCAGTTCAACACGCTCCTCTCGACGCCCTCGCACTTCGGGCTGATCGTCACCATCGCCAACGAGCAGCTCACCCCGCTGCACCTGCTCACCTCGCCCTCGCCCTCAACCTCCTTCGACAGCAACGTCTCCTCCCTCCTCACCCCTCACATAAAGCCCAACGAGGCCCTCTACCTCATCCTGCGCCGCCACTCCTCCTCCCCCGCCCTCGCAGCCGTCACCTACGTGCCCGACTCCGCGCCCGTCCGCCAAAAGATGCTCTTCGCCGCCACGCGCCTCACCCTCGTGCGCGAGCTCGGCAGCGAACACTTCCGCGAGACCATCTTCGCGACGACCCCCAAGGAGCTCAGCCCCGCGGGCTTCGAGAAGCACGACGCCCACGTCGCGCAGGACGCGCCCCTGACCGAAGAGGAGCGCTCCCTCGGGGAAGTCAAGCGCGCCGAGCAAGAGGCTGGCAGCGGCACCGGCACGCGCGAGATACACCTCAGCAAGAGCATGTCGATGCCCGTGGCAGAGGACGCCCTTGCGGGGCTGAAAGACCTCGCGAGCGGGGGCAGGGGGTTCGTGATGCTGAAGATCAACCCGGCGTCGGAGGTCGTGGAGCTCGTGCCCAGCAGCGCAAAGCCGGCTACAATTCCGGAGCTGGTGGGCGCGATTTCGGCAGAGGAGCCGAGGTTTACGTTCTTCCGGTTTGAGCATGAGCATGGCGGCGTGGAGAGCGCGCCGGTGCTTTTCTTTTATACGTGTCCGACCACGGCGGGGACCAAGTCCATCAAGTATCGGATGATGTATCCGCTGATGAAGAGAGCGGTGGTGGAGGCTGCGAAGAGGGAGGCGGGGTTGGAGGTGGAGAAGAAGTTTGAGGTTGAGGACGTGGAAGAGATTACGGAGAGGGGGGTGTTAGAGGATTTGCATCCCAAGGTCGAGAAGAAGGCGGCGTTTAGCAGGCCTAAGAGGCCGGGGCGTTGAGGTAGGGGTGAGATTGCCCTTTGCGAGCCTGGTGCTGAGCAGGGTGCATCGAAGATGTGCGGTGGTTACCTGAGAATCTGAGCGAGGTTGCTGTGCTAGGCTGCTGTTGCGATGTTGTCCCTTGACGTGGATTTTGACCGATGTTGACCCGTAGATGTCACCGTAGACTGCCCTTGCTGTGCTGACTTTGGTGGCATTGTCGGCATAGCTCGCCAATTTTGCGTTGCTCACTGAGCAAAAAAGAAATGTTGGTAGCGGCGGTTGCGGCGGTGCGGCGGTGCGGCGTCGTAGGGACGGGAGAACTTTACGGTGAGCAAAAAGACAAAAATCTCTCCCGCCGGGAATTGAACCCGGGTCCCGAGCGAATCGTTTTTAAGTGACAAGCTCATATACTGACCACTATACTACGGAAGACTTACAGGTGTGGACACCTGTGGTAGTGCTGGTTGGTTGGTTGGAGGTTCGCTAGAGTCATACATGTTGATGGAGATTGAGGGTCCTGCCCCGCATCCCCGACAACCCCCACCTTGGCTTTGCCGTCCCTTCGCAATGCACCTGGCTGCGGAGCTGCGATGGTAGATATCAAGACTTATATTTTGTGGACATGCAATTTTGTTCTCTATTTCTATTTAGTAGGCTGCATTGCGCGCATTCGTTTCGCCAAATTCTCAAACCAAGAGATCATGCATGATGCCATCGATGCAGTTGTTCCTTCCATAACCAGTGGTGGCGGCCCGAGTTCTCATCACCAACCCCGGTTCATCTGAGCCAGCCCCAGACCGCTCGTCCACATCAGATCATGGATTGTTCGATTTGCGGCGCGCACAGAAGAAAACAGTGGTGGGACAGAGCCTATGCACTGGCTGAACTTCAGGTAGCCCGAGCCTCCGGGTGCGCGTATTGCGGCTTGACTCTCGATGCTGTCGAGGCTTTCCGACCCGGCTGGATGTCCGAGCATGCCGCTGGTGGCTTCGTCCGCGGCCATTACGAACAAGGCGGAAAGTTTGGGATTACGACGAGCACGCGTAGCCAGGGCCGCGCAGCGAGATTTTACTTGTACCAACATCAAGGCGAGCTACTGCCTTCCACAATAAAAGCTACCCAACTGCCCAAAGTACTAATTGATCATCAGAACCGATCGAGGAGCACCGCCGAGATCCATTCCAGTCAACCATGGATGTGCTATCGAACACGGCGACGGCGGCCGCATTCGAGCGTGTTCTGTCCTGGGTCGCCCACTGTACGGAAAAGCACAACGAGTGCCATCTCCCCAACCCGGACTTTATACCGCGTCGCCTCATAAACGTGAGGTCCGGCGACACAGAGCCGTTCCTGTTTGAGCCACAGCAACCATGTTCGTATGTTGCTCTCAGCTATTGCTGGGGCGTGGACATCAGCGACGTACCCGTCACCACCAGCGCCCGCTTAGACCCCTACTCCTCCGCCATCCAGCTGTTGACGTTGCCTCAGACGATCTGCGATGCTATCGCCTTTTGCCGGGGCATCCAAGCACAGTATCTCTGGGTCAACATGCTTTGCATCATCCAGGACAACGAATCCGACTGGGCCACCGAGTCGTCCAAGATGCACCTGATCTACTCCAACTCCTTTCTCACACTTGCCGTGCATAGGCCGGTCTCCTGTTTCGAGGGCTTTCTTGGGGAGCAGTCATATGGACAAGAGCAATGGCAGAAGGCATTTCAGGCTACGCAGAAAATACCGCGGAGTGATCTCTGGCTGGGGGTTGGAAACCTCTACGTGCGGACCGCTGAAGCAGAGCCGCCAGCTTGGAGAAGCTCAGCCCTCAAAATTCGCGGCTGGACTCTTCATTAAAGTGTCCTACCCGTTCGCATCGTGCATTTCACCGGCAATGAGATGGTCTGGGGGTGTAACGCCAGAAACGTCTGCGAATGCGGCCACATCGCCCATGGAGCTACGCCGTTCATCAAATCCCGCCTGCAGAAGCTGACGAGACAGTTACCGGAATCATCAAAGGGACATGATGGTAGCGAGGCCGCAAGACTGTGGGCTGTGATTGTTCGCGACTACTCGCATCGAAAACTCACTAACACTGGCGACAAACTGGTGGCTCTCTCTGGTCTCGCGCGGGCTATTCTCGAATACGTGGGCCAGCCTAGCTCCATATACGCTGCCGGTCTGTGGAGTAGCGAGCTCCCGAAACACCTCCTCTGGCGGCGAGTAGACAGTAATATTGCTTCATCCGAGCCACGGCGGTCAAGCGGCTGTCGAGCCCCAACATGGTCTTGGGCATCTTTAGACCACGCTGTTGAATATGGCTCAGATATTTTCGGGCCGGAAACCGTTCATCTGAAGATTATCGAATGCGTCATCGATCTGCAGTCACCGTTGCATCCCATGGGCGCGGTCGCGCGGGGACGGTTGACTGTCAAGGAATTCCTCAGACTGGTAGATGTCCTGGTGAAGAACATGAAGGGGAATATTACAACGGGGCCAAGGAGACGGATGTGTAGACACAATAGATAAGCTCACCTGGCGATCGCACTGTCCCTTTTGATAGGGACCTGGAGGATATTACGCGCGGCGCTACGACTGCGGAAACCCGTCCGTTTTTTCGCTTGCGAATCGCATCATATTCGCACGAGCAGGCTGGTGGTATGGCCGTCACATATCATTACTTTCTTGTTCTTCAGGCAACAGGGAGAGACGCGGAATACAAACGGGTAGGTATAGGGTCAATCAACTCTCACAACGGGGACCTGGAATGGAACGAGGAGGATATTGCAACTGTTACTATTGTTTAGGTGTATACCGCGACAACAAAGGAAATGACCAACTTCACTACCGGGGCTTTGAAAGGATAATATCCCGTCGAGGGTCGTACTTGACTCGTCTCCGCCGTCGCCGAGGAAACCCAGACCGCGCCATCCGCTGTCTGCCAGCTTTCTGCGTGTCACCTGCTCTACCGCACCTGTCACAACGCAAAGAGCCCTATGGTTCAGCCTTGATGGTAGGACTACAAAGCCCATAGCTTGTCCTATTGTTTCTTGGGCCTAGGGGAGCAAATAGAAACGCTATCGGCCAACAGCCAGTGCACTGCATGATGCGGCTGAGGTGTCCCACACCCAAGTACTATCATGTTGACGCCATTCAGTCCAGCTGCGGCCTGCACGAGGGGACGCCATGGCCCGTAGCCTGTCGAGTCTTGATTCGTCGCAGGACACATGCAACCACAATCACCCCAGCAGTGGCGTTTCTCGCTTCACCACTCCCTTTGCGGACGTGGCCAGCATCGCAGCAGTTGATTTGGGGTCTCCCCATGTATCTCCCCGCTCATCAACACCTTACCCAACACCCCGCTTCCCAACATCACTTGGGATATAGCTATCTTGCGCCCATTTCGAAACCCAAGCGCAAGGTTCCTTCTCACGACATTGCGTCAGCCGAGTTGGCACCATGGGGAATAGTTGCAGTGCCCAAACCTTCTGCGAATACAATGCAACCCTCGACAAGCCTATTTTATTCCAAGCGGACCCCGATGTCGTGAGTACGTCCTTATCAGATCAGGATGCGGTGACTGTTCTGGCGACAAATCTTTGCTAATATATCATCTAAACAGGCCGGGATAGGGGTAAGGCATTCCTTTTCCTTCCTTTCAGTGAGCTCTTGACGAACACCTCCAGGTTATCACGTCTTTTCTCATATCGGCTTGGCTCACTTACGCTGTTGCGCTGTACACATACTGCTCTATCCGAGACGCCATCGAGGACGACTCCCCCTATGCGACGCGACTTGACTACCTGATCTTCGACCACATCGACGCCATTCGAAACAAAGTACTGAATAAGGCCCTGACATTCGTCTCCCTGGGGCCGCTTTCACGGAAGGTCTCCCTCCCTACAACGAAGCCATACGACTTTATCTTCACCCGTCTCCGCACACTCAAGGGAAAATTCCCCTGGGGCAATCGCACGCTCGTCACCAAACAGCAAATGGAGACCGTCTGCCTCATGTTCGCAGACCAGCAACTCGTCACAGGCGCCTCAATCCTCATCGTTGGCTACGTGCGGCACTGCGAAATCACACAATACCACTTCTACATCGTCTCACTCTTGGGGCTCATATCCTTTGCGACATTCCAGTCGGTGGTCCTCATCATCCGTGGCCGAATCAAGAAGGGTTTAAAACGGGGATGGCGCTTTGCCTGGGTAACGGTTCTATTTGCGTGCGCCCTGGTGACAAACTTTGTCATCTATAACGACAACTTCTTAGTCGAATTTCACTTTGGACTCCCCATGCACTGTCTTTGGATAGGGCTGCCAGGATACTTCCGCCCGGATCAGATTCCCTACGTCGTCTTCGGGACGCTCGTAGATGTGTGGTCGTATCTGAACGTTTTTAGCTACCTGTACCCCGAGACCAACGATGTGCAGCCCTTTGCGGTGCTTTCAAAGATTGTCAACGCGGTTACTCGGGCGCCTGCCTACCTTTATGTCTCTGTACGGAAACGAAATCGGAGCAAGTTAATACAAGGGGTAGTGTATTTGCTTTTCCTGTTCTCCTTTACACTGCGAGAGCTGGTCTTCTCCATATATGTCGACCTCGTTCGGGTTTTCACATACCTTTACCAAACGACGTTTTCCATTGGGTTGGTCAGACGCAATGCGACTGAGAGCGGCCGTCAAGGCGAAGAGGATGCTTGGGGTTTTGGACAGATCCTGCCGATGTTACTGCTAGCACTTCCGTTGTTGGCGTTTGTGGAGGCTGTTGTGAGTGAAGGTACGGATGTTTTCTTCACCTATCTGGCTTGTCATGCCAAATATACTCCATAACACGGTAGAATGCGAAGCTAACTGTGGATTTGACTTCTAGACCCTGAAACTGAAGGGCCCTCCAAAGGCGGGATGACTCGACGTCCAACACTTGAGGCTTTCAATGAATCGAATAGCAAGAGGACGCAAGAGGTGATTGAGCTCGAGACTTCCATGTACGACAAGAAGAAGCACCCTTATCTTTTGATAGTGATGATCTACTTGATCTTTGGATTTTACGCTGTAGTTATGGCATTGGCATCGACACAGACTGGAGGGGTCCCGATATGACTTGGGGGATCTCGATAGCAGGTGCTTCTTGATAGCTGTGAAGCGGATTATAGGGCTAGCAAGAATACAGCATATTTCTTGCGCTTCGTATCTGAATTCAAACACGCCGGAGCCGATAGCTGGCTACTAGCCCTCAGGTTGCTTGGGCCGTTCAGTTCAAAGCTCAACACGTTTTGGGGTACGAACGACCGTGACATTCGACCCTCCCAGGCTGTAATCAACTCTTCGCCGTTTGCAGCAGAGTACCTACTATTTGAAGGCCGAACTCGTAGCCTGATGAGATTTAGGTATATTCTTCATTTCGTTTGTGGCTTATTCGGTGTGGGATACAGTGAACACAGCCGGGATCACAGTGGAAGATGTAATACCGGCATTTGTGGGGCCAGCGCCCAAAGTCACTAACACTTTTGTGATACAAATCTGCCGTGTTTATATTATAAATTTGGCTGCCATAGCCCAAAACTCCCCTTGACGCGCGCTGCGTTCCAAACACCATTAAACATCACATTTATCGCGGTTGCTGCCGGCGCCACACCCACTGGCATCAGCCAACACCGCCCGTGGCAGCCGCCACCTTTGCTTGCCGATCGATGCATTTCGGCAGGAACGCAATCACCCATTCTTGGAACCAAGCCGCCAGCTCGCGATCTAGACAAGAAAATTTCCTACACGACGAGTATCTACCATATGCCTGGGACCCACGTACCTTAGAATGGACCGCCGCCGAAATTCACAACGCGCAGCGATTGGATCCCGAGACCGTCGTCAAGGTTACTTCATGGTACTTGGGCGACATACCTGGCGGCCGCAAGGGATCTCGGAGGACCTTCGCAGCGATGGATTGTCTCCGCCAGAAATTCGGCGAGTTGCCGACCCAAACCGTCGTGATGCTTCAAGAGGTGACTCGGCATTTACATCGCCACATCCTAGAGAATCTGTGGGTGCAACACAACTTTCAGCTCTCCAATGTCCTCCCTAGGAAGGGGCGCGAAATGGGGTTTAACAAGGATACTGTCAAAGTCGGGATGAATGAGGGGGATCCATCGGGTCCACGGGTATACCTGGACAAGTGTCTTTATTCAAAGTCCCTCGA
>Ga0247780_1000371_pt1 | contig 44548 bp, 27 predicted proteins | sample UWRJL079202R5_FD_179927 | JGI IMG/M metagenome (GOLD analysis project Ga0247780, IMG submission 179927) | Plant litter microbial communities from Arlington Agricultural Research Station in Wisconsin, United States - UWRJ-L079-202R-5 | ecosystem: Environmental > Terrestrial > Plant litter >...
TAACAAGCACCCCTACCTGGGCCCCCGGCGAACCCTTCACCGACCCCCTCTCAGCACCCCCTAACACCGCCCTCTCAACCACAACCAGCACCCCTACCTCCAAAGCAAGCACCACCTCCAGGCCGTCCGGGACCTCCTCATCTGGCAGCGACACCAGCTCCTCCCCCGAAGACACCCAAACAGCCAGCCCCTCCCCCTCCCCCGAAGGCCTCGCAACCTCGGATAAAATCGCCATCGGCGTCGGCATCGGCATCGGTCTCCCGACGGTCCTCATCGCCGTGCTAGCTTGGTTCTATCCTCGCCATCGCTGGGGGAGGAGCCCTGTGCCTGTTACGTCTGCGATTGCTTCTTCTTCGCCCCCAGCGGCAGCACCTCTTGGTCAAGGTCAGGTTCCCATGCAAGCTGTGGGAGGGACAGGAGCGGGGGGGGGGTCTCGGCTGGGGGTGTTGGTGGGTAAAATGGTGCCGGTGCTGAGACCCTGGCCGAATGATAACAAAGGGATGGGTCGAGGGCGAACGTCGTAGATCTATAGGGGGGGTTGTCGCTGAGGCTGTGAACCGGCCATTTCTTGAGGGCGGCCGGTTTGAGTGGATGATAAGTATTGCCTTAGCACGAGCTTTGCTACTTATCCCTGATCCCTTCCACCTCAAGGAGTACTGCTGAGATGACAAGACGGCTGGGATGGCAATGCCACACACAAAAACTTTCCTGCGTGACGCATAGCCCTTGTTTCCCGAGCCAAGCCTCTCTATCATGTGTGCTTGTCGCTTGAAGCATGAGACCAATCGTCTTCATCGATGTCCTCGAGATCGATGGGGTCGTACATCTGTCTTCGCCGTCCAAATGTGTGTATTCTCCTCGGCTTCTCTTTTTGGACGTCTAGATGCTGGTTCATGTGTGCGAGAAGCACCTGTGGATGCTTGGATGTGAGCGCGAATCGAACCCATCTCCAAGGGAAACTAACCTGTTGGAAAACTCTCTTTACGTCCTCGTCACTGGCCAAATCGCACTGCATGTACTTCCAGGCTTTTTCGTGGCGCTCGACAAGTTGTCTGCCCAACGCATTATACCCGGCAACAGTCTTGGGAGCATTGCGGTTTCTTTGGCTCTGTTGTTCTAATGAGGCTGCTAGAGACGTGTGATCGTCCTCATCTATCATACCAACAATGAGAAACGGCGAATCAGGGCAGTGTTTCTGTATCTCGGGAATCCACTTGGATCCTACGTTGGTGAACATGGAGGGACGGGGAATTCTCGCACAGATGATGAACACGTCGGTTTGCGGGTACGAGAGAGGCCGGAGCCTTTCGTAGTCCTCAGCGCCGGATGTATCAAAAATACCGATGTGGTGTTCGATGCTTCTGAATCTAGGTATCATATACAAGTCAGCTGCTCTGAACGCAGAAATTCACCACAATCCGCGCCATTTCTGATCTTACTTGACAACAGCGGAATAGTTATCAAAAACTGTTGGGTATAAAGGTTCATCTGGGAGCTTCTGAATTGTGTAACGGAGGATGAGCTTGGTCTTGCCGCTCAAGCCGTCACCCACAATCACGACTCTGATCAAACATTAGTGGCTTGAACGGGGATTATAGTGGACTGGACCACATACTTGACATTTTGCTGTGATGTTGTAAGCATTCTCAAGACTGGGTGACCGAGGTGGACGCGTGGAGCTCGTCGGTTCTCGGTGATGTGAGTGGCAAACGTCAGGCCGGTACCGATGCTGTTGATATCGTTCAGCGTAATTGGAAGTCGATAGACAGCGATGATGGACATGTGATTCATGCTGATTTCCGACAGCGTGCTGGACATGGTGCGAATTGTCGAGCCCCTAACCGACAGCAGGTCAACTTCGTTGGGATTCGCTCGCGCATACACCCTGGAAGTCTCCAGCAAGCGCTCATATTCTTGAGGTTGGCTAGAAGCTTGAGTGTCTTGGAGTTCGTCAACTTCGCCGCTTTGAGATGCCACGATGTCGGCCTCCGGGGGGCGAGTGGTCGACTGAGAATCTGCCGAGGCAATGGACTGCGTTTCCACTTCGATTTCTCGTCCCGACTGCTCAATCCGCGCTGCCAGATTTTCGTCGCCCAGAAGCATATTGTCAACTGCCTCGCTGAGCTTGTTGCTGTCTTTGAGAGCGTCTGCCCAAGATTGACTGCTTCATGTTAGAGATGAGAATCATCATTCCTTTTTGTGGGTAAAGAATACCATTGCAAAACACTTATCATCAGCGCGATGCAATTCTTCTGCGATTCGAGCCGAGGCAGGAGAGAGAGGACTCTCTTCTCACCCCACGACCATCGTATCCGATCGAAAAGGCTGCCTCCATTCTTGAGCAGCTGCTTACACACAAGCTCTTCCAGCTCCGATAATGTCAGAACACATTGTGAGCAGGTCACGGCAATGTGGTCTAAGCGGATCAGAGCCTTGCGCTCTGGCGGGAGAGTTGCGATGGTATCGAAGAGGTCTTTGATCGAGTTCAGCGAGAGCTTGGTTGTTTCGACAGCGACGAGAACCGACCGCGCGGACTCAGGGGCGTCGGAAATGCTCGCACAAACATCTGACAAAGTTTTGACAATCTTAGTCGATGTGGCCAGGAGACCAATAACTCCGGCCGCAATGCTCAACGGGTCTGCCATAGGCTCTCCCTCTCGGTTCAGATGGTGCCAAGGTGGTATGATCCGAGGAATGGGTCCTGGATTAGGGCCGCATGTTCGAAACCTACCCCGCTTTAGTCTTTCAGCTCAGCCCCCTTTCTCAAAACCAGCCAACCAGAACAAGGGGCGAGAACTCTCACGTGATCCCCGGTCAGCCATTCCCAAGTCTCACTGAGGCGTTTTGGTTTGCGAAGCTTCGAGAGATTGGGGGAGCTGCTATGTTTGAGCCGTGTGGTATTTTTGTAAGATCGTGTCAAAAACCTGAAAAGAAGTGACAAAGAACCAACCAAGCGCCATTGCTTCAACGTCATGGTCAGGTATCCTCGCAAACCGCTCCGTCCTCTCTTTCCCGACGCCCTGGAGCGCCAGAGTACTATAACACAAAGCAGTAGCCCGAATGGCGTCGCCTGCATTTGGCATGGTACCAGGTCCCCATGCGTGCCATCTCCCCATCTGGCAGAATCCATGCATACTGTGGTAAGCCTTCTTGTGTCGTCATCCGGGGACTGAGGATCGGCAAGCCACCAATTTCCTGCGGATGGCAAAAAGTTGACTGGCCGCAGGAGCGAGATTATATGGGCCGTGGTCAGTGTTCACACGTGGTGCTAGGTTCTCCACACCAAGAAAAAGAGGTTAATGGATTTTACCAGATCGGGAGATCGCCCCGGTCAACTGCTCCATGCATCTAAGCTCAGCTCGCTCTTCCTCTGATCGGTGACAGTGTTCGGGCAAATAGCTCCACTTCTCCTTCAGTCAAGGCATTCCACTCTCGGTCGTCGCTCTTGCTCCACGAGCAGTGCCTCAGTAAAACGCATCCTGACGGAATCATCCGCTCAGCAGTCAGCCAAGATGCCTTTGCGGAAAGGGGATCGGATGATGAACTGAAGGTCATGAAGCGACGAGAAATTGCGCCTGGCACGCTGCAAGAAACTGACACGATCTAAGCCCAGACGTAACCAATGCTCTATTCGCTGATCGGGTCCCAAAACCAATCATGCTGAATACCAAATGGAGATACATCCATGACTAAAACCCCATAGGATAAACGCCTGGTTCATTCCTAAAAGCAAACAGCCTTCGCATTACACTGGCATATCCCATCGTGGGGCGTTAATGATGATTCCCATAAGCCATCCTGAAATTAAGCCGGCGCATGGCACCGTAACACTAGATTCGTTTATCAGCAAGGCTTCTCTCACGGTAACATAAAAAGGGGAAACTTACATCCAGCCAAAGTAGATCCACACACACTATCCTCCAGTTCATGGTCTTCCAGTCGCTATTATACAGGCCGACTCTGAGGGTACGCCAGTGATGCACTGTGTGGTGGAAATGGCGAGACCGAAACGGGTGGTAATGATAATGGTGATAGTGCTGCGAAGCTCGCGGCTGAATCTACACGTAGGCAAGATTAGGGTGATTCGATTGACTAGGTTGACCATGATCTTGTGGCCGTACGTCTACGAACCGAGAACCACAACGGCACCCAGGAAGCCGAGGATCCACATCAGGACTTCGGTCTTCGCGCCCAACAGCTCGCCAGAGTTCCAGATAGCAAAGATGGTAGAGTAGGTCTTACAGTATTAGCAGTATCGTTAGCTCCGTGGGTGAAAGGCGTGGTAGCGGTGGTTATTATGTAGAGGTAGCGGTACATGTGCTTTACGTTGTTATCGTAATACGTAGCTCCCGCATAAGGTTATTTCCAGGTTGGTAGTAAACCGAATTTTCTTTTTCTTTTATAGTTAGAAGTCGTTGGGCCATTTGAATGCCGTGGTTGCGCTTGATGGCCTTCACGACTTTAGAGCTGGTGTTGCGGCTGCCGAAGTACTCCAACGGAATTGCCCAGGCCGACTGGACGAGGCATTGAAAGAATTTTTCAAACTTAGAGTGATTCACTTAGACTTTTTCTTTGTCGTTGGCAGGCGTGAGGTCGTCGTGGCTTAGCGGTATCGAGAGGAGGCTGGTTGGCCTCTTACTCGTCTTATCCGGGCGCGGCGAGAAGTGACAGTCAATGTCTAGAGTATTGCCATTTAGGACTGTCTTAACAGTTAACTCATTCAAATACCTTATGCAGATGAGTATCGCTCCATGGTTGAGTTTGAGCCCGGCGGTTTCCCCCCAGACATATACGATATCCCCCGGGACGCCCTTTCAGGAATCTATCAGCTATTAGAAGATTTCAGTTTTGTTATTAGAAAACTGATAAGTGATGCTAAAGTACCTATCGTTAAGGAAATCAATAGCAAAGTTCCAATTCCTAAATATAAGTTCGCGGTCTCCGATCAACATGCAAGTCTGATTGTGAGACGTAAGGTCGTCGGCCAATACCGAGTCGTAAAGCTCGCAATCCAACTCTTCCCTCAGGGCTGATAGGTTTGCTATCACTAAGGACTTTAACCCGGTGTTAAGGTTAGGCGAGAAGATTTCCAATACGTTAGCGAATACAAGACCGGATAAGGTCTAGCGGGGGAACGAAACGTTGTGGAAAAGTACTATCAAGCCGTTCCTGAAAAGAAGGTCCGCGTCTAATAAGTTTAGGACCTCGGTTTCTATGCTAACTTCTCCACTCTAAATATGTTGCTATATTTATACCTTGGATATTTTAGGAGTAGTGGCGGCAGTGAATAAAGTGCCAGTAAAGACTGTTAAGAAGATACTGAAGATAGTGATGGCGACAGATGCCAGAGCTACCCAGTTACATCGGTGAGCCGATGTCACTAGCGTCACTAGCGTCTACAGGCTAATCTTATCGACATAGGAGATGCTAATAGAGTTGATAAATTTCTACGGTTGAGTCGAGAGTTGCATAAAAGGCGTTAAAGATTATATAATAGAGTCGCATATCGTGAAATATCCCAATAGGTAAACTATAGTGAGGGTATTATAACCTACACCCGACACAGGCCTTAAGAGGACTGGTGCGGGTTAAGACAGAACGTATAGCAGGACGCTAACAGGTAAGGGGCGTTCCGAAAACGGCTTATTAAACTAGCACTCCTAAACGGGGGGTTTAATGTCACTGTAGGTTGCTGTCACTATAATGTACAGAGGTGAGTCTGAATAGTAAGATATAAATGAATAATTAAATATTAGTGTGAGGAACCAAAGTCCCTTACAGTGGTTATAGGCATAACTATAACTATTTATACTAGCTAACTGGGAGGTACTTTATACCTTACTTATAATGTCGTAAATGCTCGTTATGCAAGCACTTTACACTATATAAGCGTTTTGCTCGTAAGGTTTCCCCTACTTACGATATAAGCACTTAATATACTGTAAACAGCACCTTACTGGTTATAGGGGCTTTAGGTCTTTACACCCCTAGCCTAGTGCACCTAGATAGTGTACACCGTCTTCCCACACTGTTCCTTTTACAGGGGATTTATCAGGCCACCCCGGCCTAAGTAACGGCCTGTAAGGTTATCATATAATTCCCCCTCTTTAACGTTCTTTTCCTATAAAGAACTTAAAAGGTAAGTTTTTTCCTTTACCATTTTATTATGTAATAAATATCTGGCTTTTAGGTTTTAAAACGGGAATAGGGTAAAAGTACTAACTGTTATTTAAACCTTACAGCTTATACACACGCGTTTAATAGTAAAATGTCCCCTTATTCTTTTTATAAGTTTACTAACCCTTTACTTGTCTATTAGGTATTAAACTGGTCTGACAGTTATAACCACTGTTTAAAGAGGTATCGGCCTTCCTAGTACAACGCTTTTAATATTAGTAAAGTAAAGTTAAAAACTCTCCTTATTAAAAAGCAGGACCTTAATTTATAAGTTAAGTCTACTACTTAACAGCTTTATAAGGCTATTATTAAACTTTAAAAGGCGTTAGCACACTTAACGCGTCTTTATAAGTAGCGGTCCTGCCTTAAGGATTAGGCTGTGAAGGCGTTTAATTATAAAGTGGAGTTATTAAAGTTCTAAGAGAGTAAGGAGGTTAGGCTGGATGCCCCTCCTAAAGACGTGGAGTCTTTTAACTAGGGGAACTTCCTGGTGGGGTCTTTACAGTAAATAGTCGCTTTATAACTTAATTTGTGACTTTTCTTTTCTCTAATAAAGGGTTATAAGTTTAGTTCCTATAAAAGTCTTTTATCACTTTAGGTCCTTACCCCTTAAGGCTGGAGGGCCTAAGGTGATTTTTTTACTTATTTTCTTTTTACTAACTTCTTTCCTTAATAACACTTATTTTTTATATAAGGCTTATTGGGAGCTCCCAGAGGCCCGGCCTCCTTATTAGGTCTAAGGTCCTTATAACCCTGGTTAAGGGTTTTAATAAATATCCTCTTATACTTATTAAGGAGTTTCCTACCACTTTTTAGGTTTTAAGTCCTATAATAATCTTACTTTTTAATATAGTAGTTTAAATGTTAGATCTTATCTTATTTCTAATTCTTATTATTAGCTTTAGTTAATCTGGATTCTTTTAATGGAACTCTATAATTAGGTTTAGGCTTTTAAGATTTTTAATTAGTTCTTATAAGTTACTTTCAGGGTTATAATCTAGCTACTTAATAAGATATTTAAACGTGTTTTTTCTCTTTTATAAATCTATAACTTCCTTAATGTCATACTTATCCTTATCGGCGTTAATCTTAATCTTCTTTTCTAAAGGAACTCCCTTTAAGGCAGGTTTTAAAAGTGAGATATGAAAAACCTTAATCCGCACCTTTATACTAATAGGTAAGTTTAATTTATAATTAAAGGTGGTGACCTTTTTCTTAATTTAGAACGGTCTGTACCTTTTAAAGTTAAGCTTTTTACTAGGTTGTTTTAAATGTAAGTTTTGTGAAAAAAGGTAAACGTAATCCCCCTTTTAAAAAGTCAGTCCCTTAACTTATTTACTATTATAATAGAGTCCTTTTTTAAGTATTAGTTACTTAATTTAGTGTTTATTAGTAAACTTCTTTATTTATTAACATATAAACTTAAGTTCGGCTTATAAATAATTATATAGCTTTTTGTGACGACCTTACAGGCCGTCACTTGGGCCGGAGCGGCCCGACAAATCCCCCGTATAAGGAACAGTGCAGGAAGACAGTACACACGGTACTACACACTGGGCCAGGGGTGTAAAGACCCGAAGCCCCTACGACTAACCAGCAGTTGCTCAGTCTTAGCAAAAGTGCTCACCTACTAAGCATCTGTGAGACCTCTAAGTAAAAGGTGCTTAGTAGCAGGTTACTTAGTCTCTCACTAAGTAACAGGCCACTAAACAAGGTATAAGGTACCTCTGGCCGGTTAGTATAAATAGTTATGGTTATACCCATAACCACCGTAAGGGACTCTGGTTCCTCACGTTAATATTTAATTATTTATTTATATCCTACTGTTTAGACTCACCTTTACGTATTATAATAACAGTAACTTACAGTAATATTAAACCCCCTGTTCAAAAGTGTTAGCTTAATAAGCCGTCTTCAGAACGCCCCTTACTTATTAATATCCTGCCATATATTCTATCTTAACCTACATTAGTCCTTTTAAGGCTTATATTAGGTGTAAGTTGTAATATAATATTAACGTTAAGTTTTAAACGTTATTTATTAAATTCCCAGACATTACCTCTCTCTTATTAATATATTAACCTCTGGAAAAGGAAAGGAGATTAAGGAGGTGTAAGCTTAGCCTTAGCTCCCTACTATTAACAAATTAGCTACACGCCTTAAAGACTTAAACCTTAATTAGTAGGGACTGGTTAAGGAACTTAATAAAACCTTCCCTAAAGATATTAAAAGTTACATCAGTCTTATTAAAAAACTTTAGGCCCGACTTAATATTATTAAGCTAGAAAATAATAACCTTAAAAGCTTATAAAAGAAACGAGTAAAACTCCCCCCACCGTCACGCTTTAAGGGAGACTTAACGCAGTTAAAGTCGTAAATAACCTAGCTTTAAAGTTATATCACCTATTATAATAAGCAGTTCTTTAAAAAAGAAGGAAAGGTCAGGTTTACTAAAGCCTTACTAGACGGAGTAATTACCTGCTAATATAAACCTTATACGAAGATAATTAACGACCTCTCTGTGGATAAGGTATGTAAAGAGGCCCTTAAGACTTAAGCCCTTTTTAATAACTTTAACATTTTTATTAACTAACTTTAAACTGAGTTTAAAGAGTTAAATACCCTTAGGTAGGCTGAGTAATACCTTATAGCCCTAAGGCAGACGTCCTTAATCCTTAAGTTCTCCACACGCTTTAAACTAGAAGCAGTAAAGATTAAACTTAGTTAAAAAGCCTTAATAATGCTGTTTTAAAGTGGTTTAAAGGAGCACATCACTGGAGACCTCTACCAGGAAAATTAACTGGACTGTCTGTAAGAATTAATTAAGATAATTATTAAGGCTAATAATTAGTATTATAATTACTATTATTAGAAGAATTATTAAAAGGAACAGACCCCTTATTAGTTAAGTAAATTAAAAAAGGGGAACTAATTAATTATAACAGGTTACCACACCAGGTTAATAGACATTAGTATAGTAAACCGTTAGAACTAACCTAATTATAATAAACCTTAATAGTAACAGCAGTAAAAGCAGCCTAGGGACCTATTATAAGTCTAATACTTTAATTATAATAAGAAAGGATATATAGCATAGTAATATCTATTATTAAAGTAAGTTGGTTAAAAACCTGTTTTAAAAGGAGGAAAGCATGTTAAGTTTAACTTAGGGGACGTTTATATCAGGATAGTAAGTAACGAAAAGGACTATACCTGGATAGATAAATATAATGTGGGAAATAAGGAAGAAAAAGAAAAACCTTAAAATGTGGTGTACCTAATCCTTAAGGGTGTTTTGGAAAAGTTAACTATAAAGGTGTAAGTTATTATAAACTAACTTTAAAGTGGAAACTTAGAACCGTTAAAGGTACAGGTTATATGTTGAAATGCAAAAGGGGTCAAGGCATTGGAAAGCAGAATGTGTTAAAAGTGATTAATTATTTCTATCTTCGAGAGCGGAAGCCGTGTTATTATAGCCGTGAGGGTGGCCAGTGCACGAAGTGCATTAGCCACACTCGCTTCTGCGAAGCGAGGTTGGCTGACTGAATACGAGGTTGGTAGTGGAGTCTGGCGTTCTTGGCTGTGCAGATCCACGGATCCAGCCGCGGAGCGGCTGGGTGGATCCAGCCACACTGTTCCAGCTACACTGGCCGGGCTAAGGTTGTGAAAACCCAACATTATAAAAGACCAACTCCAGGAAGAGATATTCCAGTTAACTGTTATAAGCCTTAAAAACCTTACCTTATAAGCTTAAGAATTAAGGAAGTTTAAGAAAAACCCTAACTTAAACCTTATTAAAATGGTTAAGGGAGTTAAAGAATTAGCCCTCTAGGTTATATAAGTAGTAAAGTAAACCTTAAAAGGTAAAAGAGAACAGACTGAAAGAATTAAGTTAGAAAAGCGAAAGTTCTTTTTAACAGTGCCCCTTAAGACTTTTAAACATTTTAAGTATATTAAGTAAATCAGCACCCTCACCTCCTTAAAAGAAGGACAGTTTAGATAGTTACCCTACATTAAAGACAGTGTACTTTAAACCAGTACCTTAAAGGTCCCCTGAGAAGGTATAAAGTAAGTATACTAATAAAGGCTCCAGGAGTTAAAAGAGAAACATTAAGAGTTAATAAACGAAATAAAAGACCTGTAAGTTAAAGGCCTTATTATAACGTTAAAGGATAAAGTGGTGGAAATCAAGCTGTAACTCTATAATAAAGTTCACTTCACTAATCAGCTTAAACACCACCTTATTAAAGAAGACTGTTTTATAAAAGAATAAGTTAAGTTACTGTTACTTAAGTTTTAAGAAAAGGTTTAGGAAAAATAATATATATAAAGGTAAGTAAAGGAAGAAAAGAAATAAGGCACCACTTCCCCCGTCCCGTACTTTATAACCGTAACACTTACAGTTAACATTAACTATCCTAGTTATAAGGATATATTATAAATTAACTGTATATATAATAATTACGCTTTTAACTAGTATTATAAACCTAAGGCCCTTTATAACCACTTCCCTAATATATAAAGACAGGATTACGCTATTATAAAAGTAAAGTTAGAACTAACTTATTATTAAATCTCCTACTCTCTAATAAGAGAATCTAATAATAAGCGGAAGGTTACCGTGGTTAACTAAGCCCCCGTTACGTGTTAGTAAAGGGGAGTACTTAATAACTACCCAGTTATAATGTGCTTATTACACCTTAACGGAAAAGCTTAAAAATAGTAAAAGTGAGAAGATTACTAACGGGTTTAAAAGTAAAAAGATATTATTATAATCTAATCTTATAAAGCGTATTATTATTTTATTAAGGACTTTTAAAATATTATACTGTTTAAAGTTAACTGGATATTAAAATATAAGAATTTAAAGAAGGTTAATTACTAGGTTTATTAAAGCTGCCTGTTTTTCTAAAAGGAACTAGGAAAAGGTTACAGGCCCTTTAAAAGGGCTAGAAACCAGTAATTTACTAGTTAATAAAAACCCTAAGAAGAAGGAGAGGTATTTAAAGGTTAAGCCAGATAAAACCTTAAAGATAAATAATTATTATAACTTAAATGTTAAAGGAGTATAAGTATTATTCCGTTAGTGTTAACATAATAAATGGAAAAGGAAGGCCGTTTAAAGTAAAAGTAGTAATTAATAATAGGAGTGCTTCTAACTTAATACACCCTTTATTAGTTAATTAAAGGAAACTCCCTAATAAAGAGTATAAAAAGGCTATTCCTATATAAAATAGAGAAAGAGGCCTATATTAATATAATAACAGTAAAGTCACCCACCACTTGCTACTCTTAATTAAAATAGATAGGGATAAATAATAAGTGGACTTTAACGTTATATTAATTATAAGTTATAATATAATCTTAAATCTACCTTAGCTGGAAAAGTATAACCCTGTAATTAATTAAAGGAGTAGCCACCTTACCTTTAGTAAGTCCCTTAATTATAATCACCGTTTAGAGAAAGTTAAGAAGGCTTTAAACCGCTTTAAAGATACATAAAGTATTTAAAAGTATATTAAACTTTTAAAACTAAGTACAGTTTAAGTTAGGTTTACTAAAACAGTTAAAGGATTAGGAGATCTACTACATTACTTAAATGATGATTTAAAAGGTAAAGGAAAGTAAAAAGCTAATTTATAAATAAGTGAAGAAATCGACTTATTTAAAGTACCTATAGAGTATAGGAAGTTTACCTTATTTTAAAAAAAGATACCGTAACTGCCAGATTATAAATTATAGGATTATAAAATTAAGTTAAAGCCGGGAGTAAAGCTTTATAACTTCCAGCCTTACCACTTAAACCCCCAGTAGGTTAAGGCCTTATAGAAGTATATTAATAAAAACTTAAAGAACAGGTTTATTATAAAGTCCCAGTTTTTAGTAAAGTACCTAATGTTATTTGTCTTATAAAAGGGAGATAATAAGTTATATATAGTTATTAATTACTAAACGTTAAATAAGGATATAATTAAGAATCGCTACCTATTATTACTTATTATAGAGATGTGAGAACGGATTATTAAGGTAAATTAGTTCTTTAACCTTGATTTCCCTATAAGATTTAACTATATTAAAGTAAAGGAAAAAGATAAGTATAAAATGGCTTTTCAGACTTATAACAGGTATTACCAGTACTGTATTATATTAATAAGATTAATAAACACCCTTATTACTTTCTAAGGCCTTATTAACAGTATTCTCTGCCCCTTTTTTAATAAGTTTATCTTTATATATTTAAACGATGTTTTAATTTATTTTAAAACTTTAAAAAAACATTAAAAGTATATGTGATAGGTTTTAATAACTTTTAAAAAGGTAAAGCTAATAGTAAATTTAAAGAAAAGCTATTTTTACATTTAAGAATTAAACTATTTAAGGTTTAAAGTAACTTTTAGAAAGCTTAAAATATAACTAGAGAAGATAGAAATAATTAGGGATTAACCTATTTTAAAAAACTAAAAAGAATTATAAGCCTTTATCAGCTTTATAAACTTTTATCACTATTTTATTAAATATTTTATAAAAATTGTAAAACCACTTTATAAACTTACAGGTAAAGGAAAGCCGTTTAAGTAAATTAAAAGATAATAAAAGGTGTTTAAAGACCTTAAACATACCTTTATTACCATATTAGTCCTAACTCTCCCTAATTTCTTAAAGCCTTTTTAAGTTAAGACAGACTCCTTAGAGTTTACAATTGGTAAAGAACTCAGCTAAATTTAAGATAATGGGAAATGCTACTTAATTACCTTCTTATTAAAAGGAATCCACAGCCTAGCCTTATAATATCTAATCTATAATAAGGAATTAATAGCGATTATTTAATATTTTACTAAATAGGCACTGTATTTAAATGGTATAAAGGAACCAGTTTAAGTCTTCTTAAATTATAATAACCTCCAGTACTTTCTAATAAAGGAGCTTAACCTATAGTAAGTATAATAAGTAAAATTGATAACCCTATTCTACTTTTAGATTTACTATATTAAAGGAAAAGATAATAAGTAAGTTAATACTTTTAATTAGAGACAGGATTATAAAGATATTAATCCAGTCTTAATCCCTGTTATTATATTTAATAAAGCAGGGAATAGTATATTAAAACATATATTATAAGTGTTAAATAACTAAATATGAAAATAAATTATTAACGTTTATATAAACTTATAAATAAAGTATAATATTTATTAATAATAATAGGACTTTTAAGTAAAAAGGTTAATAGAAGGTATATATAAGTATAAATGCCCCTTAGGAGACTTTTTAAGGCACGTGTAAGATTATAAAAAGGAGTGCTTAAAACACCTAAACTATAATAAAACCAGTTATTAACTGGAACAGTTATTAAAAGGTGTAAACGGTATATTTAAATTAAAAGTAAGGCTTTAATATTAAGAGAAACTGTACATTTATAACTTAGATAAATGGAAGGAGTACGTTTAGTAGGTTTATAAATCTTAACTTAAAGGATATATAAGTTGAGTTAAGACCTTTATATAAGCCTAATAAGCGTACGCCTTTTTAGGAATAAAAAAGCTAGTTAAAAAAGTGGTTAATAACTGTGATATCTGTTATTAAAAGCAGAACCAGTATTATAAGCCTTATAGACTTTTTAAACCACTTCCTGTATTATAAATGTTATAAAGTTCCATCTTACTTAACTTCGTTATCAGGATTTTAAAATTTAAGGACCCTGTTACAGGAGTTACCTATAACTAAATCCTTATAATAGTTAATAGATTAACAAAATAGGCCTACTTCCTATTAACCTTAAAGGATATAACAGCAGAGTAACTTATTTATATCTTTAAGAAAAAGGTAATTTTATAACACCTTTAATTAAATAATATCGTCACAGATTAAGATAAGCTAATTATATTAAAATTCTAATAAAGATTAATATAAAGAATAGGTATAAAGAGTAAGTTTTTAATAGCGTTTTACCTATAGATAAATAACTAAACAGAATAAGTTAATTAAATACTTATAACATATTTTTAAACCTATATTAACTTTAAATAAGATAATTAACTTAAGCTGTTATTAATAACACAGATAACTTATAATATAACATTAGTTAAGTTAACAGGTATGTTACTATTCTTCACTAACTATAATAAAGAGCCTAAGCTCTATTAAAGCCCACCTACCAGCACCCCCTAAGCCACAGTCTATGTAAATTAAATGTAAAAGCTATATAACTACTTATAAGCTAAATTTAAATTCACACGTAAATGGATAAAAAAGTTTACTAATAAACATTAAATTAAACAGCTAATATTTAAAAAAAAGACTTTATTATAATAGTAAATAAGTTAAGGGACTGACTTTTTAAAAGGGGGACCACGTTTACCTTTTTTCACAAAACCTGTATTTAAAACGACCTAGTAAGAAGTTTAACTTTAAAAGGTACAGACTGTTTTAAATTAAGAAAAAGGTTACTACTTTTAATTATAAACTAAACTTAGTTATTAATATAAAGGTGTAAATTAAGGTTTTTCACGTCTCACTTTTAAAACCTACCTTAAAGGGAGTTCCTTTAAAAAAGAAAGTTAAGGTTAACGCTAATAAAGATAAGTACGATATTAAGGAAGTTATAGATTTACAGAAGGGAAAGAATATATTTAAATATCTTATTAAATAGTTAGATTACAGCCTTAAAAGTAACTTATAAAAGCTAGTTAAAAACCTTAAATACCCAGACCTAATTATAAAGTTCCATTAAAAAAATCCAGATTAATTAAAACCACCTGTAAAAAACGTAAAGTAAAGGTTAAACCAGTTAATATAACCTTAAGGAGGTAAATTAACCAGTTTACTTTAAAAACAGAAAAATAAGATAAGATCTAACATTTAAACTACTAAATTAAAAAGTAAGACTATTATAGGACTTAAAGCCTAAGAAGCGGTAGGAAACTCTTTAGTAAGTATAGAAGAACATTTATTAGAAACCTTAACTAAGGTTAAAAGGACCTTAAACCTTATAAGGAGGCCAGGCCTTTAAAGCTTTATAAGCACCGTTAAAAAGAAAGTTAATAAAAGAAATAAGTGTATTATCATTACATTACAGAACTGTAAGAGGAAAGAAGCTATAAACTAAGTTAAAAAAAGGTTGTTAGTTATAATAACCCCTTGGAAAAAGAACTAGCAAGTGTTCCTGCTAGAAAACCTCCCTAATTAAAGGACTTATTAACTTTAAAAGGAGCAGCCAGATAGGCCTTCTCCTACTCCTAGAAGTGGAGGACCTTTACCTCTTAACTAAATATAAAAAAAGCTTACTCCTTTATCTTATAACACTGGGTTTTAATCTGTTTAAATTAAGTAACAGCTTTATAAAGCTCTTAAGTTTTCAACTTTAAATTCCACACAGTAACGTTATATTTAACGTTAAGATAACGCTTCTTAGAAAGGAGCTGTTAAAGGAAAGCGTCGCTATAACTAAACGTGTCGTATAAAGACAAAACTCCTATTAATAAACATTTAAAACAGTTATCTAATCGTGTAATAATAAGATAAGAAAGCGATTTTAAAGAATAGCGATTATAAGGTAATATTTATAATTTAAAAGTTAAAGTAAAGTCCGTAAAGTTATGGCGATAAGAGGTGCTATTTTTTAAAGTGTGCTTTTACATACGGTTAATAAGTATAGTTACGTTAAAAAAGAAGGAACGCTCTTATTAAGGTTCTTTATAGAAAAAGAATGTTAAAAAGGGGGAATCGTGTAACAACCCTGTAAGCCGTCACTTAGGCCGGAGCGGCCTGATAAATCCCCAACATAAAGAACAGTGTAGGAAGACAGTACGTACGGTATTACACACTAAGCCAGGGGTGTAAAAACCCAAAGCCCTTACAACCAACCAGCAGTTGCTTAGTTTTAATAAAAGTGCTCACTTATTAAGTATCTGTAAGACCTCTAAGTAAAAGGTGCTTAGTAACAGGTTACTCAATCTCTCACTAAGTAACAGGCCACTAAGCAAGGTACAAGGTACCTCTGGCCGGTTAGTATAAATAGTTATAATTATACCCATAACCACCGTAAGGGACTCTGGTTCCTCACGCTAATATTTAATTATTTATTTATATCCTACTATTCAGACTCACCTCTACGCATTATAATAACAACAACCTATAGTGACATTAAACCCCCCGTCTAAAAGTGCTAGCTTAATAAGCCGTCTTTAGAACGCCCCTTACTTATTAGCGTCCTGCTATACGTTCTATCTTAACCCACGCCAGTCCTCTCAAGGCCTGTGTCAAGTGCAGGTCGTAATAATTATCTGTGAAAAAAGCGTCGCTTATAATCATAAGAACCTCTTACCTTACTCCACTATACTTAATCCCTATATATTATAAACCGTACAGGTACCTAATTATCTATTTTATTACAGCTAGGTATTTTAGGCTTAGGTTAGTAAGAAACTGTAAGAGGATTAAAGCTAAAAAGGTTATATTAAGTTAGATTATAATTACTATACATAGAATAAATCCTATAAGCTTTTAATACTCCTTAACTTCTACCTTTAACACGCTCCCTATGTTCTTAAAGAGTTCCACATTAGGGAGGGGGATATTTAGGAACACACCCTTTAAAAGGTTATACCATTTAGTAATCTTCTTAATATATTAATTATAAACTAGTTAAAGCTTTTATTCGCTTTAGTCTTTAATCACTTAAATACTAATAAAACTAGTAATTAGCCCCTTTTTATAAACTTTATATTTTACATAAAACTCTTATATAATAACTTTTATAACTTTATAATACTCTTTTATAAATATTATAAGGTAATCGTCTATGTAAAAAAGCATATATATAGTCTTATTCTCGTTAAATGTAAAGTATAGCTCTTTATTTAATAAGGTAAGGTTAAGCTCCACTAATATTAATATAAACTCTTTATATTATAGTAATAATAAGTTATACAGGCTGTACAGTGCTTATTTAAGCTTATAGTAAAAGCCCTCTTCTTTAAAGCTATCTGGGAGCTTATATATTATTAGGGAGTTATCGTCTCACTTAATATATAAGAAAGCTTAAACTATATTAAACTACTAGACTTTTAAGTCTTATTAAGTAGTAAAAGTTATTATTATCTTAAATAAGTAAGTAGTTAAAGTTACTATATAAGTGTTTTAAAGTGTATTAACCTCTTATAAGTCGCCTTTCACATAGATCCTTATCTTATATTTATTAAGTGTACTGTCTTTATAGAACTTATAAATAAACACTTATTTTAGCGGGAGTGGCTGTAAATGTGTTATAATACACTTAATCTTACACTACATTCCTTTACGTAAAAGGTGCTGTATCTTAATTTAATACACCTTTTTAAACTGTAAGCTAAACGGGTAGTTATTAAGATCTCTTTAATACTTTAGCAGTTATAATTTAGAGAGATTATCTCAATTAAGGTAAGGTATATTTAGGGAAGTGTTAAACCTTACCTTTACTTAAAGTACTGTTATTTAAAACATAGTGTGTAGCGTCCTGTAAGTTTTACTCCCTTTTTTAATTACTGTTTGCTAATTAGGTAAAAACGTTATAAAGAAGCCTGTAAAACTCTTGTTAAAAACTAAGTGGTTAATTCTTTCTCTACTGTAAATTTAAATAGTAAATATGTAAATTATTAACCTAGGTGTTCTAGGGGGAGTTAACTGCCCTTAAAATCTCCTGCTTTATCTTATCACAGGAGGGTAGTTAATTTGTAGGTGTGTGTTACGTGTTTTTAATACTTCCGGCTCTGTTATTATAATAATATCTTTAACTGAATCTTTTAATAAAGTATCTTTATACTCCTTTAAAGCTTTATGCTTAAAGGTTATAAACATCTTATTATTACTATCCTCTTATAGGTAGCCGTTTTCTTTAAAAGTTATATATAGCTTTACACTATTAGTAAAAGCCTTATCTTACTATTTTAAAGTTTCTTATTATCTAAACCCTTACTTAAAAAGCTCTTTAATTTCTTTAAGCCTATCACTTATTAATAATAATATTTCACCTGTTAGTAAATAATTACCTGTTAATAATCTTACACCACTTTTACTAATTAGGTAAACTGGCACACCCTAAGCTTTTAATTATAATTTAACCTTTAATGTTTACTTTAAGGTTAAAAATCCTCGTTTAAAGCTCACAAAGCTTTATTTAAGCCCTGTAAGCTTATCCTTAATCTGAAAAAGTGCCACACCGTCTTTAGGCGCGCTTACCCCTAAGTTTTAACCCTTAGGAGTATCTTTATCTTTAAATTCAGTTAAAGTTTTATTATTATTAAGCTTAAGTATAGCGTTTAAGTTTAAAACATTAGTGAGAAACTTAGGCACAGATATAACATCTTATACTTATTACTTAATATTAATAAAGCTAAATAACTGTTAAGTAACTTATATTAACAGTACTTTTACTTCCTTAATTTCCTTTTTATAAAAGAGCTTCTTATTAAACATTATATTATACATTATAAGTACCGTTTTCAGTTACAGGTATTAAATATAATAAATGTTAAAGGTAATATAGTTAATTAAATACCTAATATACCTTTAAGGTTTAGTCTTAAAACTAAATTTATCTTACTCCACCTCTTACCTTTTATTAAAAACGTAAGTTTAATAGCTGTAAGTGTAAATCTTACTTTAATTTAAGTAATGATTATCAGCTAGGCTTTTATTAAGCTTACTTAGCAGAGTATATTATTAGAAATATTAATAAAACTATTTTATAAGCTTTTTATTAAATAATAACTAGTCGTTTTAGTAGCTGGAGCTATATTATACAAGTAGGTAGTTATACGTGAGCTTTTAAGCCAGATCGATTTAAGGAGGTTCACTCCCTCTTTTATCTTAATAACTTTTATAATCAGCTCTTAACTTACACACTTACTCTTACCATTTAGCTTATATATATATAATAGAGTAGCTTTAATTTTAATACCCTTTTTAATTACCTAGAGCTGATATAGTGTATATCCCTTAATTATAATTATAAAAGTCTTTTAATCTTAACGTATAATATATATAGTAAGCTTAAACTGCTATTTCACCTAGTTTATAAAGTTTTTAATAATTTTAAACACTTTTAGCCCTTTTTTATCCTATAATACGTAGTAAAAAAGCTTACCGCTATACTTATCCTTAACTATAAATAAGTAAATTAATCTATCTTATACTTTCTTAAAGTAAAAAAGATCCTCACTAACTTATAGGAACAGGCAGTAAAAGAATCCTTTAAAACAGCACCTTAAAATAACTTAATATAAGTATATAAACGTATAGTATTTACAGTTAATGATCTTTATACTTATAATTGTTACATTATATACTTACTTAATAAGTTTCCTTAAAGTATCTAATCCTAAGTGGCCTATATAAGCGTGTTAAAAGCTCTCTATATCCTCTTACAGGTGTAACTATTAATATAAATACTTTACTCCTTATATTATTATAATTATCAACATCCTATTTACAGCGCTTACAGTAATAGGTATAGGGAAGCTTAAATAAGTAATAATAAAAGTGTATTAAAAGAATAGTAAATTATACTAGCATTTTAGCTTCCTTAACATTACGTTCTTTTCTATATTACTGTAATAAAATGTACAGTTAAAACTATAATATTAAACTCCTACTTTAATAATTAAAGCTTTTAAGATAATATTAATATAAAATCCTTCCATTACAGTAACTTTATTAAATACTAAATCTTCAGTGTTAACCCCTATAAAGCTTATAAATACCCTAGAGATCACACACTTATTATACCTGGTAATTAGGAATAAGCTAATCCCCACTTAAACGTAATCTTCAGCTTTAACTTATTAAAAGCTCCCCTTAACTAACAGTAATTTACAATTAATAAGGTGTATTACTTTACAATTATTAACTAAGGTGCTGTTAAAGAGCAGGTACCTAGTAAATCCAGTAATAGTAAACTGCTTTATTACCTTAATAATTATTTCCATTATATAAATGTTAATTACTATAATATTAATAAATCTTAAGAACGTTAAAACAGTTAAGCTATCTTTACCTAAAGTGGTTAAAGCAGCTCCCCACTTCTCCTAACAGGTTTTATAAACCTTAAACCACTTAAAGCTGGTAAATTACATTTTAACCTTCTCCCTAACGTTAAACGTCAGTTACTTAACACACTTAATGGTGTATATAAGAACTGATCTAGTAATTACTAAACGTAGGGTGTAGTAATTAACAGGTAGCCAGGGGTGCTTTTCTCTATAGGGGTAATCCTTTTTAAAACTCTATTTAAGCTTCTTTAATACTCCAGAGCTAGGGCTTTTATAATCGGTATAAAACACACTACCTAATTAATTACCTCCTTTAATTAAGAATTTCACTTTATTAATAAACATTAAGATAAATCTGGTGTAATATATAACTTCTTTTATTAAAAGCCCCTGGACTTCTTATTCTACCAGTTTAATAAGCTTTAAACCGGCCCACACAGGCATTATACACACCTAGATAGCCCTAAGCCAGTCCTTAATAGCCAGGGGGCCTTTAATCTCCGTAATATAAAAACCTTCTACCTTATAATAAGTTACCTCCTAATCCTTTATCTATTACTCCTTTAACACGTTAATGCTTTTAACTTATTTTATAACCGCTTAATACTTTTAACACATTAGGGAGGTTAGTAAGGTTTAATTAGGTTTAAGGCGTTCTTTTAAAAAGTGTATAAACTTTTAAATTATAAATCCACCGTTTTAAATCATTTATTACATTACTAACACCTTAAAGCTTTTATTAACTATACGGTTAACCCAGTTTTAAATATACTAATACGCTCTGGTTATTTTAGTTATAACAGTGATGTAAATAGCAGCCGTAGTTACTAAATAATTATATTTATCCTTAACCTCTTTTACTGTAACTGTTTTAAAATTTAACTTATTTATAGCGTCTTTTAAAGTTTTAAACGTTTTCTCCTAAAGTGCAGTACTTAAGTTATAAATAACAGTTACCATTTCCTGTCGTTTACTTATAAGCTTGTAAATTATTGTAATTCTTAGTTTAATATGTGGATTTGCTGTGTTGGAAGTAGTTAGATTAATCAGGTCCCAGATCCCTTAGTTTATTACATAGTATTTGAGGGTCTTAATCTAATTAGGCTAGTCTTATAAGCTCTTAAGCTTTTAACTGTCAGTAGGGATACTGTTATAAAGTGTAGTCTCTTCAGTTATAATAAACTGGACCTGTAGATTAATAAATAGGTTTAGATTTATCAGGTTAAAAAGGATTTTACACATTATTAAAGGTTTTACAGAGGGCGCTGCTTGTGAGCGTCTCGAGTGCTTTATTCCACACTTTACTTAGTTAGATAGAGCCGGGCTTATAACTGTGGAATGTTTCACTGAGGGTACAGAGCTTATGGGAGTAGTGGAAGTGCAGTTGTAAAGTGACTTAATTAGGTAGAAAGGGTGGGAGCGAAGCTCCCAGACTAAATACAAAAGAGAGCTCCCTGTGTGTGAGGAGAGCACATGACGAAAGGCTCCTGCGTTCCAGCCTAGCCTGGAGCGGTAAGGCGCCTGGGCGCCTGAGCGCCAAGAACTGCCGCTGCAGTTCGACAGACAGAGACACACCTCCGAGGCGTCTCCGCAGCGTTTGAGTCAGGCACGAGCCGCGATTTTGCACTTAGGGTTACACGAAAGTTGGCAGCTGGTAATCCATGACACATTCTGCCGCTGGCGCCATCCGATCGTGTCATTGCCCCCTGTGTGTTTCGATACATATAAAAGAACCTTTAATAGTAGGTATTTCATGATAACATCCACACATGCTTGCTTACCAAGTCTCTCACTTTTACTTCCCACAATGCCTGAGGCATCACCCCCGGCCATGCACCCTGCGGAAATGCTTGAGCACTAAGTCACTGCGCAGGCTCTCGTAGCTGCAACCATCCCACTGGCACTTGGCAATTTTCCCCAGTTTTTCCACCACCGGCAGATGTTGTCGTCTGTGTCTCGATAGGCCCGACTTATCTGCGAATACCTTGCCGCAGCCGGGGTGGCTGCAGCTGCGTTGACTCTCGCTGCATTTTGTTCTAGTTAGCAAGCCCTCTTCTTGCTCGGGATTTCGTTTGGTCGGGTGATAGGGGTAAAGGAGGCTCACCTGTTCTTCTGCTTGGTATTTGGGCCGTCGCCGCTTCCGGCAGACATTCGTCTGCGTTTTTGAGATCCTTCAGAGACCCGGCCTGAAGGGGAGGGACTGACTGCTATGGCAGTGTCGTTGATCCATTGCATGAACCCCTGCTGCTGTTCTCGAGGGTGGAGGAGGTCCTAGGAATGTTGAACTAGTTCAGCGTGTGCCAGTGTTGTGGGACTTGGGGCTACGGAATGGGGTGGAACAATGCGTGTAAGGTCCCTTACCGTTGATACCGCCTGCAGGTAGTCCACGACATCTGCGCGAGTCTGAAATTTGCCGCCGACGACAAAACTCTTGGCCATTGACAGGAGTGCTCCCATTTCGGGATCCAAACCACGGGCCGCCGCCTTCCCTCTTCTCTCGAGAGGGCCAAAGAATTCTTGGCGCAGAATCCTCTCAGCCTTTGACCTGGCCGCAGCAGCCGGTTCACAACCTGCGCGGAAGCGAGCGATGCTCCTACCTCGGCCCGAGAGCGCGAAGAAGAACTCGCTGTGGTCGTGGAGGAAGTCGAGGACGGCCATAAACATCACCGTGTTCATCAGGTCGATTTCAGGGTCTTTCCAAACCTTGACCGAGATTTCGAATCTGCGGAGTTTGCGGCGGTCGAGGCCAGGGCTCGGGGCGGGTAGGTACGGTGTTAGTGACGGCGAGCATGAAGATGGCAGCCCCCAGAGATCGATTCCTTGGATGGGTTGCAGCGGCCCGTAGAGTGATGTTGTGTACCCGCCGTTGAGTTTACGAGGGTCAACGCAAGCAGACTCGCCCTCGCCACTGCTGACCGGGCCGCCCACGGCCCCATTCAAAGTCGCGTCACTCAGAACGTTGAACTGAGCAAAGCCGATGCTCTCCCCGCTCTCACACGCCATGCCGTATGCCTTCTCCTGCAATAGACAGTCGAGCGTATCTGTCTTTCCCCAGTCCCTTGGCTCCAAAGTCATGTTATGGCGATGGGTAAAGCCCACATCCCACATATCACTTTCCACTACAAAAGTAACGAAGAATTTTCTGTCCTCGGCATCGCGAATGGATTCCTTAAACAGAAACAGGTCCGAGAGCACCTGGAGGTTCTCCATCTGCCCCTTTTCGACGAAGAGTTTCGATATCACGTACGAGAGACTTGTGAACGCCAAAATGTCTGGGAGGCTGTCCACTCTATCCCTTTTCAAGATGGCCTCCCACGCGTCCTTACCCCTTGTCAACCAGGCCTCGGCGTCGGGGAAGATGGATTCCATGCGGTGGATCATGTCAGCGGACTGCGACCGTTTGACTATGTCTCGGAACCGGATAAAGTCCTTTTTGGAACGTTCTTCCACGCGGAACAGCGCCGAGACGGCACGTTCAATGGCCTTCCGACCCAATCTCGGGGCCCCGTCGTGTGCCATGGTCTGCAAGCTGCTGGCTGGTTGGGGGTCCAAGTTTGCGTGTGGCGGCTGAATATCTGGGTCTCGGTACTCGGCCGGCTTAGACATGGTGATCGAGGGCAATACCGAGCCGCAGGCTGGGAAATCATCTAGGCGTGTGGAGTTTTGCCAGAGTAGATCATGCAGATCTTCCTCGGGCTTCTCGTTTTTGGTAGACCCACGGCCAGTCTGGCTCAATTGCTGCACTGGGTCGGAGACTGGGGGCTGCTCGGCTGCGATCTCTTGCGGCACCCTGGAGGGGGAAGGTTCCTGAACGTCTTCTTGGCCAAGGTTGAAGTCTTCTAGGTCACAAAAGTCTTCTAGGCCAAGCTCCGCAGGGCAAAGTCGGCCGCTGGCAGACTCGCCACCGTCTGGTGCACCGATTGTGTCATCAAATTCGGCAAGAACGTGCGCAAGGAAATCCTTTTCGGTGACATGTCCGGCTGTTCTCAAGGCTTTGGTGTACTTGAGGCCTGCATCGAATCCTTGGACCTCGGCCAAGCATCGTTCGATATGGGACATTTTGGAGTCGAGATTGACCGTGTTAATGAACGGAAGTGGCGGGTTAGGGTCATCGACGTACATGCGTAGCCGCTGTGCGCGCAAGCCTGCATCGTTGGAGCGGTTGCGCCAGGCTTCGTACTGGAAGCCGCTGAGGGAACTCGAGCTTGAATTCGACGCCGACATGTCCACTGGTAAACAATCGTGGGAAGCCAGCAATGGTCCAGTTCAAGGGGGGGAGCACGGGTTGGATGCTTTGAGATTGAGAATGAGTGGGTGTAAGAAGAAAAAGGCACGGGCAATAGAGGTGTTGGGCAATAAGTGATTGAAGGTCGTTATCAACTCGCATCTGGGGTACTTTAATGCTCAGCAAGTTGGTGGGGTGTAGGTTGCGGGAAGTTGCCCACCCGCCAGCCACCCAAAAACCTTGTCCACCAATTTGCCCACCTGGCACCTAGACCCACGTTTCACAGCTCCGACCTCCGCCGCTACGGCACGCACTAACACAGATCCACTCAAGCTTGCAGTCAATCTGTTAGCACGGTCAAGAGCCACTAACAGTTTGTCATACAAATCTGCAGTATGCACGTTGGGGGTTTGGGAGCGAATATCTCGCTGTGCAGGAGATGATTCGGAATCAGATTTAGGCGTCACCTGTTACTGCCAACCTCAGGTAGTAGCACCCAAACTAAAGCTCATCATGGCCACCCTTCAGCTTCGACTCAAGAGCCTTGACCTTCCCGTCAATCACGTCTTCGAGAAACTGCTCCACCACCTTGTCCGTGATCTTCTTCTTCCCTCGGTAGGGAAACACATCTCCGTTGTTGGGGTTCTGCAGAGACAGGCCCGTTTTGAATCCCTCCTTCAGTCCCAGAAGCTTGAGCATTTCGGGGTACTCGTTCACGTCCGTCAGGGTGAAGTGTAGGAACTCGGCGTATTTCTTGGCCAGTGGCCGCATTTCGGTCCGGTACTTTTCCTTTTCGGCGGGAGAGGCGAAGAAGTAGTGGAGAAGGCTTTTTCCCGTCTTTGAGGGGGAATGGAGTTGTTAGATGCGAATTCTTTGATCGATTGAAAGTCATTCAGGGGTAGAGGACTCACTCCGGTGTATTCCGCTTCGTTTGCTCTTGTCAGTTCCGGCATAAATGGCGAGGAGCATCGCTTGACGAAAGCCTCCAAGCCCCCAATCGTAGCAAAAGGCTCTGTCGTGTGTTCCTCCTCGTCAATGTTGTTGATGCAGTGGAGTGCAGACTTTCCTTGAAGGGGGCCAGTCATGATGAATGAGTACGAGTCCCGATATCTCGCTGCCAAAGCCTTGAACTGGTCGCGAAGATCATTGTCGCGGGGCCCAATGTGAGCTAGGAAGACGATATTGTCGACGTCCAGGAGGGTGGATACGAGCGTGGCGTCGACTTCTATCACCGGTGTCCGGCGTGCTCTCCTGAGAAATGCAAGCATCTCGCTGGACGTTCTCTCTCCCCGGTGTCGATGCATCCCCCCGTCACGGCGATACAGACGGATGGCGGGATATGAAGCGATGTCGAACTCCTGGCACATAATCATATTTGCTGAGCAGTCGAAGCTGACGATGTCGGGGTCACTTGATGTGTCTTGCAGCGCCTTCCATTCCGGCTCCAGGGCCTTGCCGGCTTCGCTCTCGGGCTGAGTCATGGTTTGTTCAGTATTGTTGATAGAAGTTAGGGATGTGTGCATACAAGAACAACTGTGTTCTGTGTCAGTCTTAGGCATTCGACGGCCGTTTTCAAACTAGAATTAGACTCACAAGCAATCATCGTATATTCGCTTTCCTTGAGCGATGTCCGCAATGCATCCTCCGACACATGCTTCCACGCAAGCGCGTGGATGGCGAGTAGCGGCCACAGTAAAAGCCCTCGCATTGCCTTGATGGTATGCCGTCGCCGGATTTCAATGAGGACATGTAGTCGGAAACCCACCGACTCGGAGCAAGACTTCTTCCGCGGATGATGTCGGTCTGATCGGCCCCGCCGGTTAAGTGCAGCACCCAACCCGATTCGCCGTGAGCTGGCCTCTTCATCCAGGGAGGGCTAAATGCACAGACACTCCAAACTCAATTTCATCTCTCACATTCGCACCATCCCATAACCTCAACATGAGCGACTGATTTGTTTCTCGCAATCATGAGGCTTGGCCTTCTCTTCGTCGCCCTGCTTGGGCCCGTGAGCACCCTCGCCAGCTCCTCCTCCCCACAGGAGCCATCAACCCCTTACACCTGCTCTCACCCGCCGTACACCCCCCAAATAATCTCCACCTCCCCGCTAATCATCTACCTCCACAACTTCACCACGCCCGAAGAGCGCGCCCATCTGCGCCAAAGGACGTAAGTCGTCCTTTTTGATACTACCTCTTGTTCATAGCCTCGACGCTGACTCCCCCCAGAACCAACCTCTTCTCCCCCTCCCTAATCTCTTCGCCCCTCGGCGCCCTCTCGTCCACCCCCATCCGCACCTCCTCCTCAACCTACATCCCCCACGACCCCATCCTCTCGTGCATCGAAGCCCGCGCTCTCGCTTTCCAAGGGCACATTCCCCCCTCCCACCTCGAACCCCTCCAACTAGTACGGTACCTCCCGTCGCAGCATTACGCCTTCCACACCGACTGGTTCGCCAACAAGGCTTACGCCTCGCCTTCCGCGGGGGGGAACCGCCTCACTTCGATCTTTGCATATTTGTACGTGAGTGAGGACATGGTCGGGGGAGGGACAAGGTTTCCGATGGTGAAAGCCAAAAAGGGGGAGGAGTGGTGCGGGATATTGGACTGTGATGCGGAGGAGGGAGAGGGGGTGACGTTTAGGGCTGTGGAGGGGAATGCGGTGTTTTGGGGGAATTTGAGGGAGGGAGGGGAGGGCAATGAGAGGGTTATCCATGCGGGGTTGCCGGTGGAGACGGGGGAGAAGATTGGGATGAATGTTTGGACGAGGGAGGCACCGGTGGGAGAGGAGGGGAGGAGGGCTGTGATGGTGGAGGGGGGGTATCCGGTTTTGTAGATGGGGGAATGTGGTGGAAGGGAGAGGATGGGTTGGTGTTTGTGACATATTTGTTATGAATGTTATATGAGACGAATCTGGGCACACTAAATTTCCTTTTTTGTACACCGCCCACGTGACACTGCTCACCCCGGCTCAGGGCCGGCTTAGGGCCGGCTCTGTCAGATGCACGGCACTCTGGATTGCAACAGTGTGATTGTATTGCTCGTTCGTTCCCTGGCGAAGCCAGAGAGCCATTATTATAGTTGTGGCTGGTGGCAATAGTGGTAGCAATAGTGACTCACACCAGCTGAACTGACTACGTCAGCTCAGCTTCCATTGCCACACCTTCCATGGTGTTCTGGCCTCTGGCCAGAACCCCCTCCTTTTTGACAGGCTTAGTGTTTGCTCAGGATAAGTAAAGTACAAAGTACCTTTTAAATAGCTAGTAACGTATATGATAAGCGAGATGACCAGACAAGCGAGTTGACCACTTTCCACCGCGACCCACCTCCTCTGCCAAAACACCAAATTCTTCCATAACCAATAATGGCGACTCCTTCGAACGAAGCTAGGGTAAATCTAGCCCTCAGAGATATTTAAAAGGACTGAGATCCTGGTATCCGAGCTGCAGCAGAGATCTATAACATTAATAAAAATACACTTCGAAACCGACGCGACGGTAAACGCGCACGATGCGATACTCTAGTGTGACGACCCCGCAGGCCGTCACCTGGGCTGGCACGGCCCGACGAATTCCCCGCAGACTAAACAGTGCAGAGAGCAGTGTGCACGGTACTGCGCACTGGGCCAGGGGTGCAAAGACCCGAAGCCTTTATAACCAATTAGAAGGTGCTCTGTTGCTCTGTGTGCTCTGTCACAGAGCAGTTACTCTGTTCGCTCTGTCGCCAAGCCAGAGAGCAGACAGAGCAAGGTATGGAGGTACCTTTTAGTTAGTTAATATAGATAGCTATAGTTATATCCATAACCACTGTAAGGGACTTTAGTTCCTCACACTAGTATTCTATTCAATTATGTCTTACTGTTTAGACTTACCTTTATGTATTATAGTGACAGCGACCTATATTAACATAAAACTCCATATCTAGGAGTACTAGCTTAACAAGCCGTCTTTAGAACGCCCCTTACCTGTTAGCGTCCTGCTATACGTTCTGTCTTAACCTGCGCCAGTCCTCTTAAGGCCTGTGTTAAGTGCAGGTTATAATATGATATTAACGTGATAATTCTAAACGCTGTTTATTAAACTCTTAAAACACCTTCTTCCTCCCCTCACCATATTAGTACTAACTCTTCCTTATAACCCGTTAACTAGAGATAATAACCTTTCTAATAATATTAAAGTACTTAATGTCACCTTAATTAGATAAGGAGTGGAGACTGAGAATAAGGTTAAGCTCTCTTAAACAGAACTCGCTAAGGCCTTTTAAACTTATAAAGTATTGATAACTATAATAATTAAAAAGACGTTAGCTACCTAGCAGACGTCTAGGAACCTTAAGACAGGCTAACCACTTAAGTTCACTGGTAAAAGTACTAATTTGTCTACCTAGCTTACTTATATAAAACGCGACTTTTAATGTTAAAGAATTACTATAGTAGATTAAAAGGTCCTTTACGTTATAAGCTAGTTTAAGGGAGATCCTAACCTTTAATTCTTAATAATTGTTAAAGATTACTTAAACTTAGCTATTATAGAGTAAAGGACCATCACTACTTGAATCTTTAATAAGTATAAGAGATAAGTTAACTTTAAGACTAAGATTATTAAAATGTATAAAGTTTAGGATAAGTAAAAATAAGTTAAAGACCACCTAAAGAAGCTAATACAGCTATCTTCAGTAACTACCTACTTATTTACCTTTAACTGTAACTAGTATTAAGTTAATTAAAACAAGTTAGTATTAAAGTTCCAGTTTTATAAAGGCTTAAAAGACAATATTAAAGATAAGCTTTATAAGAAAGATTAATATACGTTTAAATTTAATTAGTATACTATTAAAGCTATCATTATTAATAATCGGCTATTTATGTGTAAGTCTGAAAAGAAAGGCCAGTACCAGTAAAACGCCCCCTTTATAATTAACGGAAAAACATACTAAAACCCTTCTATGTTAACTATTAACACCAGAGCATTGCATATAATACTTACCAAAGATTAATAAATATTAGTATAATAAATTACTAAAACCAACCTAATTATAACAAGCTTTAATAATAATAACAGTAAAGGTAACTTAAGGACATATCTTAAATCTAATACTTTAAATATAATAAAAAAGGCTATATAATATAATAATATCCTTTACTAAAACAAGTTAGTTAAAAACTAATCCTAAATAAAGGGAAGCACGTTAGGTTTAACTTTAAAGACGTTTATATTAAGATAACAGGAAATAAAAAGACTATACTTAAATAAATAAATATAATATAAAAGATAAGGAAGAAGAAAAGGAAAAACCTTAAGACATAATATATCTAATCCTTAAAGGTGTTTTAACAAAGTTAACCACAGTGGTGCAGGTTGTTATAAACCATCTTTAAAATAGAAACTTAAGATAATTAAAAGTATAGGTCACTACAGATTAACTTTAAGAAGAAGTGTTCTAGTTAACCGTTATAAGCCTTAAAAACCTTACCTTATAAACCTAGGAATTAAGGAAGTTAAAAAAGGACCTTAACTTAAAACTTATTAAGTTAATAAAGGAAGTTAAGGGTTTAGCTCTCCAAGCCACTTAAATGGTAAAGTAAACCTTAAAAAACAAATAGGAGTAAACTGAAAGAATTAAGTTAGAAAAACGGAAATTCTTCTCTAATATACCCCCTAAAACCCTTAAGCATTATAAATATACTAAGTAGATTAACATCCTTACCTCCTTAAAAGAAGGATAACTTAAGTAGCTACTTTACACTAAAGCTAATATATTTAAGACCGATACCTTAAAGGTCCCTTAAAAAGATAAAAAACAGGTGTATTAATAAAAAGTTTAGGAGCTAAAAGATACATATTAGGAACTAATAGATAAAATAAAGGACCCGTAAGTTAAAGGCCTTATTATAAAGTTTAAGGATAAGGTAGTTAAGATTAGTTTACAGCTTTACGATAAAGTCCACTTTATTAATTAACTTAAATCTTAACTGGTTAAAGAAGACTACTTTATAAAAGAATAAATTAGATTAATATTACTTAAGTTTTAAAAAAAAGTTTAAGAGAAGCAGTATATATGGAAACAGGTAGTTAAGAAAGTAAAACAAGGCACCACCCCTCCTATTCCATACCCTTTAACTACAGCACCTATAATCCATATTAACTACCCTAATTACAGAGATATATTATAAATCAACTGCATATATAATAACTATACTCTTAACTAATACAGTAAACTTAAAGCCCTTTATAACCATTTCCTTAATATATAAAGATAAAACTACACCGTCGTTAGGGTAAAGATAAGGACAGTATATTACTAAGTTTCTTACACCCTAATAAAAGGGTTTAACGATAGCAGTAAGTAAAAGATTATTATAGTTAACTAAACCCCCGCGACCTATTAGTAAGGAGGCTTACTTAACAGTTATCTAATTATAACGTGTTTACTACACTTTAAAGGGAAAGTTAAAAAGTGGTAGAAATAAGCAGGCTATAAACAGATTTAAGAGTAAAAGGATATTATTAAAATCTAGTCCTGTAAAGTATATTATTAACTTATTAAAGATTTCTGGAATATTAAACTGTTTAAAGTTAATTAGACGTTAAAGTGTAAAACTTAAAGAGGTTAATTACTAGGTCTTTAAAGTTACTTGTTTTTCTAAAGAGAATTAAGAAAAGATTGCTAACCCTTTAAAAGGGTTGGAAACTAGTAATTTACTAGTTAGTAAAAACCTTAAGACGAAGGAGAGGCACTTAAAAGTTAAGTTAAATAAGACTTTAAGGACAGATAGTTATTATAACTTAGATATAAAAGGAGTATAAGTATTATTCTGTTAATATTAACTTAATAAACGGAAAAAGGAAGCTATTTAAGGTAAAAGTAATAATTAATAACGGGAGTACCTTTAACCTAATGCACCTTATATTAATTAATTAAAGGAAACTCCTTAATAAGAGGTATAAGAAAATAATTCCGATTTAGAATAGGAAAGGAAACTTATATTAGTGTAATAATAGTAAGGTTACTTACTACTTACCACTCCTAATTAAAGTGGATAAGGATAAGTAATAAATAGACTTTAACATTACACTAGTAGTAAGGTATAATATAATTTTAAGTTTACCCTAGCTAGAAAAGTATAACCTTATAATTTATTAAAAAAGTAGCTACCTTACCTTTAATAAGTCCCTTAACTGTAATTATTATTTAAGTAAGGTTAAAAAAGTACTAAACCACTTTAAAGATATATAAAGCATTTAAAAGCATATTAAACCTTTAAAACTAAGTACAGTTTAAGTTAGGTTTATTAAGACAGTTAAAGGGCTAGAGAGCCCATTATATTACCTAAATAACAATTTAAAAGGTAGAAAGAAATAAAAAGCTAATTTATAGATAAGTAAAAAAGTTAACTTATTTAAGGTACTTATAAAATATAGTAAGTTTACCCTGTTTTGAAAAAAGATACTGTAACTGTTAAATTATAGATTATAAAACTATAAAATTAAGTTAAAGCTAGGAGTAAAGCTTTGTAATATCTAACCTTATTATTTAAACCCTTAGCAGGCCGAAGCCTTAAGGGAGTATATTAATGAAAATTTAAAAAATGGATTTATTATAAAATCCCAGTCCTTAACTAGGTATTTAATGTTATTTATCTTAAGAAAGGGAGACGGTAAACTATATATAGTTATTAATTACTAAACGTTTAAATGAAGATACGATTAAGAATCGTTACTGTTGGGTTTTTACAACCCTAACCTGGCCAGTGTGGTTAGAACAGTGTGGCTGGATCCACGCAGCCGCTCCGCGGCTGCATCCGTGGATCTGCACAGCCAAGAACGCCAGACTCCACTGCCAACCTCGTATTCAGTCAGCCAACCTCGCTTCGCAAGAAGCGAGTGTGGCCAATGCACTCCGTGCACTGGCCACCCTCACGGCTATAATAACACGGCTTCCACTCTTAAAGATAGAAATAATTAATCACCTTCAACACACTGCTTTCCAATGCCTTGACCCCTTTTGCATTTCAACAGTTACTTATTACTACTTATTATAAAGATGTAAAAATAGATTATTAAAGTAAATTAGTTCTTTAACCTTAATTTCTTAATAAGGTTTAACTATGTTAAAGTAAAGTATTGCACAGTAGGGTTCCACAGGCCTGTAGTACAGGCCTGTTGCTTAGAAGAAGTAAAGCGGTACTGTTCCAAGCCGTACTACAGCGCTGGAAGCGCTGTAGGAAGCAAGAGAAGGCTTGAGGTACAGAGGCAGTGGCTCTGTATATGACTGAATGAGTGGTGTGAATTGCTTGCTTGTAGAAGGCTAGATACAGGAGAGGAGAGGGCCTTTGTAAGCTGTGGTCGGCTTCCAGAGCCTTCTATCTACTATACAGAATTGGAATAGTGGCTGTAGGCCACGTAAGTGCTTGTATGACTCACTGGTGGAATTCAGGGGGTGAAACCCCCTGATTCCAAGGGGTTCTAGAGGGTTCGGCGCAGTGCGCCGACCCAGTGGACCCACTGGGGCTAGAAACTAACAATAATAATCTTGAAAGTAGTAGAAAAAGGGGTAAAGGTAGTGATAAAACCGGAAGAGAAACCTTTACTATCGTCTAAGGGAAAACACAGATTATTAAATAAAGATTAAATAACAATATAGTTCTGTAGGTTAATGTTACGACCTGCTCCTGACGACGGTCCGAGGGGAGCCATTAGGGCCCGCTAACCAGCACTCCTTAGGTTATAATTTATATAGATTTGTTAGGTTTTTACAAACCTAACCCGGCCAGTGTGGTTAGAACAGTGTGGCTGGATCCACGCAGCCGCTCCGCGGCTGCATCCGTGGATCTGCACAGCCAAGAACGCCAGACTCCACTGCCAACCTCGTATTCAGTCAGCCAACCTCGCTTCGCAAGAAGCGAGTGTGGCCAATGCACTCCGTGCACTGGCCACCCTCACGGCTATAATAACACGGCTTCCACTCTTAAAGATAGAAACAATTAATCACCTTCAACACACACTGCTTTCTGATGCCTTAACCCCTTTTGCATTTCAACAAGATTAAATACAGGAATTACATAACTACTTATAAGCTAAACTTAAGTTCATATGTGAACGAATGAAGAGATTTGCCGATAAACACTAAACCGATTAACTAATATTTAAGGAAAGACTCCATTATAATAGTGAACGAGTTAAGGAACTGACTTTTTAAAAAGGGGATTATGTCTATCTTTTTTCACGAAACTTACGTTTAAAACGGCTTAGTAAGAAACTTAACTTTAAAAGGTATAGACTGTTCCAGATTAAGAAGAAGGTCGCTACCTTTAATTATAAACTTAACTTACCTATTAATATAAAGGTATAGATTAAGGTCTTTCACATCTTACTTTTAAAACCTACTTTAAAGAGAGTTCCTTTAAAAAAGAAGATTAAAATTAACACTGAAAAGGATAAGTATGATATTAAAGAACTTATAGATTTACAAAAGGGAAAAAACACGTTTAAATATTTTATTAAGTAGTTAGATTACAGCCTTAAAAGTAACTTATTGTAACGACCCTGCAGGCCGTCACTTGGGTCGGGGCGGCCTGACGAATCCCCCGTAGAAGGAACAGTGCGGAAGGACGGAGGGCACTGTCTTGCGCACTGGGCCAGGGGTGTAAAGACCCGAAGCCCTTACGACCAGTAAGGAAGAGCTTGGTGGCCCACAGGAACTGACAACACTAAGCACCATTCAGTTGACTGCTTAGCCGCAACTGTGTGGTGCACTACCAAGCACAATGGACCAAGCAAGGTACGAAGGTACCTCTTAGTTAGTTAGTATAGATAGCTATGGTCGTGCCCCTAACCACCGTGAGGGACTCTGGTTCCTCACGCTAGTATTCTATTCAATTGTTCATTTGTGTCCTACTGTTCAGACTCACCTCTGTGCATTATAGTGACAGCGACCTACAGTGACATTAAACCCCCGTCTAGGAGTGCTAGCTTAACAAGCCGTCTTCGGAACGCCCACCCAGCCTTTAGCGTCCTGCCATACGTTCTGTCTTAACCCGCACCAGTCCTTTCAAGGCCTGTGTCGGGTGCAGGTTGTAATAAGGGTACACAATACCCCAGCTTGGATTTTGGGATGGTATATGATATACCAGTACTGATGGGATGTCTCAGAATATACTAGTACATGCCCTGGGATAGTACACAATATTCTAGCTTGGAATGGTAATTCAAACTTGGAAATCGGAAATAAGCGGATAGTGTTTGACCTATCTGAAAATATACAGCCGATTCCCCTGTGCACGAATCCTGTAAAACTCTCGCAACAAATCTGCTCTACCTGCTTGTGTAACAAGGGGAAACCACTCTGCCAGAGCTTAGGAGAAAAGATAGAAGATTGATGTCGGCTTAGAACTCAATGCGACAAACAGTGTGTGAAGCAGTCTCGATTTACGTAGTATAATCTTCTATGGCTGCAAAGGTACATGCCCCGCACTCTCTGGCTCTGCCAGAAAGTCCATTCATATATGCATGTCAATTGCGCTCGTGCGACCATGCCAGCTGAACTTATTCGGCTCGCATGGCGCAGTCGCCACCGCTTGCGACTCCGCCCCACTCCGCACCACCTCAATTCAGACCCTTATGGCGATGTACTCTTTGGGCCCACTGTAATAAGCGAGCTTCTGGACCAATCACACACCCCCACACACAAACATCGCCGAAGGGTCTGAGGGCCACTTGAACGAAAATCCTCTCTCAGTTATCAAATCCAATACCCCTACTTTTAAAGCCTTGCATCCGGCCAACCACACTGCCAAAATTTGTACTTGTAGGTCCTTTAGAAAGCCCTGCTTCAGGGCTTTTTAACGATTCAATTCTTTTTGTGGCACACTCCTTATAAGTCACACAGATAGATTGAGATAGGACTGAAATTGCAGGTGACTTAGCCCCATTTATACAAGGAAATCTCGCCGTCATTCACACACTCGGAAAGCCATTTATTTTCTGTTGACCGCGGGCACAGCGATGCGTTCTTCCCTTGACTGTGACCCCACAGATTTCTGCTTGGGTGGGGCCTCAATGTGTGGCGTGCGGTGGGCGGCTGCAAGCCACGAGCGGCTGGGACATGAACGCACGTTTGTGCGTTTGCGCAAGGCCCAGTGCACTTGCTTCATGGTCACTGTTGGCCAGCGCCTTCCTGTCTGAGGTGATAATCAATCTCAATCAATCCTCCCAATTCTTGAGGCAAAACCACGACACAAGAAAATATGTCCAGTGAGTTGTTGGGCATTGTTCTTGCTAACAGGGGCCAATTCGGTTACAACCTCGATGATGATGGCTGGTTCAGTGTGTGCCGAGAAGTCGGCACCGGCGACGCAGCCAGCGTTTCGTCATCCATGTTTGTCGAGGACGGCTCCTCGGTCATCAGCAAAGAGGACTCGAGTCTGCTTGATTCTTTTCGCTGCATCTCGACCCCCCGGCTTGTCGAGGGCTCAACTCTGGCAACTGCTCCCATTTCGACCTTCAAAGACGACGGTTTGCTCGACCATCTACTCTTTGGCACCCTGTACATCAGAGACACGGACGACGGGATCTCAGATAAGGACATGCGCTGGGCAGAACTCGATATTTCGGACGACGAGACCGAGCGGACAGGCCCAATGCACCAGCCCAGCAAGCATCCGGAGAGACTCTCCGTCGAAACAGCGATTCCCCCGCGTGCGTCAAACCCGACATCACCTCATGCATGGCCAAGAGCGGATGGCAGAAGCCCTGCGCAGCCTGGGTTTGGCGTCATGTCCAGCCCTGTATCCAACTACCCCAATGAGATGATGCTCGAGGCTGAGCCCGGGGGCCCGACAAGGCATCCTGGACAAGCTCACAGCGAATTCGCGTCACTATTCAGAGAAACACTGCGTGGCTCTCAGATCGATCCTGCCGAACTCCAACTCGCCCGCGACCGGGACTTGGAACAAAACCCCTGTCCTTCGCTTTGGACCGGCTCTACCAAAGACACCGGGAGCATTGCCGGCTACGATGTAGGTCGTCGACTTGAGCCAAACGACCGATCAGCCCAGGGCACGAGTCCGACCGACCTCGTACAACCCGGCGTCAGAGTCTTTCTTGTCTCTGACGCAGAGCATCATCGATTCTCCCATCTTTACGGCACTCAAGCAGCACACGACGCCGACTTCGCCAAAGCCACGGAATCGCCGCTGAAGTCTCCTTCTCCCGTCAATGAGGGGGCTAATACCGATTCATTCACACTTTCGGATATGCCACTTTCCGCAACGACACCCCCAGGAACACCAAAGTCGGCCGTTCTCGAGCGGAGCTGCCAAGAACGTGACGAGATCACCTCCACAACAACCCCGCAACCGGCGGACTTGCTCGTCGAGAGCGATAACAGTGAGGAGGACATGGAGTCTGCTGGGGACAGAGCAGACACCGACAGCTGTGGGGGCGACTACTGTTCCGACTACACCCCGGATGTCCCGTACATGAGTGATGATCATCTCTTCATGCAACACAGAGGAAAGTTGCTCGAGGCCCTTTTTGAACGGTTCGAGCTCTGGCCACAACCAACGACACGCGCGAGTGGTGGGCAGGAAGCAGCAGACGTCAATACCCCTTCAACTCCATGCCGTGAGAAAACATCCCAGAGTCGAAGTAAGAGGGCAAGAGCCAATGCAAAGGACAGTCCGGAAAACGGGGACAACGAACAAGACCCGAAAGCTACGAGCGCGAAAAAAGCACGACTTGACGATCAATCGCGGCGTCCACATTTGGCGTGCCCCTTTTACAAGAAGGCTCCAATGCGGTACTACAGGTGTCACGGCAAAGTCATCACCCAGATCTCATACTTGAAACAGCACCTCTCTCGTAAACACCAGCTGCCTCTTCACTGCCGACGCTGCAAGGATCTTTTTTCCAACGAAGACGCACTGGATGCTCATGCTGCTGAGGACCCGCCGTGTCAACCGCGTACCAACATAAAGTATGAGGGTGTGACAACAGATCAAAAGAAGCAACTGGAACGTCGTGCATCACCCTTGATCCCCGAGGAGCGGCAGTGGTTCGACATCTTTGACATTTTGTTTCCAGGGTACCGCCCCCGACCGACGAGCGCATACATCAACGGAGGGTTGGTAGCCGAGACGGAGAACTACCAAGATTTCGAGCGTATTGAAGGCCCCGAAATCATCATGGAAGTCTTGCAACAGGGGGGCGTCAGGCTGGAGGTCATCGAGGACCATGGGCACGATGTCGGGATACTACGGGAGAACCTTCTTGTAGAGGCCTTATCCGTGATTGCTCAGCGATGGCACGAGAGCCGGCTCATGCTGCAAGGGGCAGGCCAACCAATAGATGCGGGTGCTTCTGCCTCCATGGTTGGGACTGCGCCATCGACTGCTGGGAGGACGCTGGTGGAGTCACATGAAGAAGGAAGTCCTGAAGGGGCGCTTTCAGCTGACAAAAAAGTTGCCGGAGATGGTGAGTCTGAGGACAACCCGGATGCGGGAATTGATACGGCACCAATGGGCGTGACCGTCAGTCCGTCCACACTGATGCTCCAGGCCGACTGGCTGCAGGATCACCACTTGAGTGGCCACCGTTTAGGGGGTTCAGGAAGCGAGGAAAACGATTTTATGGCTCTCTTTGGTTGGTCGAGAAATAACGCTTGAGTGAGTACTCCAACACAATTGCTTTGGAAAGTACCTAGCTTAAACCTCTCCTAGAAGCCGAATCTCTTCAATTTTACCCTTGGATATCTTCTTGATTTTCTCTCTCTCAAACACGTCTTCAATCGGTGTCACATATGTGATGCCTTTCCGCTTCTCGGTTTGCTGGGGAGCATGTCCTCTAAACAGCAATCCTACAATGTACCTAGCTTTGTCAAAGACTACGGATCTAAAATCACCTTGTCATAAAAACGGCCTTGCAACGGCCGAACCCGCCTCTGGGTGGAGGTCACCGAGAAACATAAACTCGGTCGACCTGAGATCAACCCCTGCACCGTCCGGATTCTTCTCACTACTAGTACTCCGCCCTGCCATGTATTTTTCCTCGGCAATCACCACATCAGCTTTGAGGCAGTCGAACTTGGCGAGGGTGCATCTTGTCGAGACGCCCATCTTGTAGACCAAGGTACCTTTGTGCATCCTGTGAATCGACAAGGGCCCTGGCCTCTTAAGTACAGCTAGACCTCCGAAACTCCACCCTCAACTCCGGCGGTGACCGCTCAACATCCCACGCCGCCTGCCTCCGCCACTCCCCTCCATACTCGGCCACATTCAATGCATACAGAGAGAGGAAATCGCACAGGTCGGTGTGGAAGGGCTGTTCAAAGAAGTGAGTTCGGCTTTGTTGATATGCAAAAGGGGCTCAGGGGCTAACCTGCGCATGGGCCACATAAGGGGAGTTGGGCATGCTGCCGTGTTTCTTGGCGTCCTCGACAACGGCTTGGATGTGCACTGTCGAGTCGTCAGTTCTTGCTGATAGCTGGAGGGTATTTGGGGATGTGTACGAATCATGCGACCGTCAAAGTCCTGCATCCCCCGTTTCTCAGCGATGTAGCTGGTCACGCCCAGGTACAAAAGGATGTTGTCCAGGCTGGAATACCTGTCGGACCCAGACCACGACCGCTCGACGTTGGTTCGGGCGGGCCATCCTTCGGGAACAGCAGTAGGCCGGTCGCGCCCAAGAGCAGCCAGTCTCTCACCTCGCTCTCTGTGGACTTTGTATGAGGGAATCTAGTCGATGTTAGGGCGGATGATGGGCTCAGATTGGCCGGCGGTCAGACTGGACTCGACAACGGACAAGAGGCCAGCCATTTTGAGTTGACCGTAGGAACTTTCTGGTTTGAAGGTTGAAACTGAGGCTGGAAGAGGTTTGATTGGCGCCGAAAGCTAACCGGAAGATTCATGCGTAGAAACCCGCAACGAAATTTCTCTAGAAGAGCAGGAAGTTGCTGATGACTGAACTTTGAATGGGACAAAGTCTTCTATCTTATACCCAAGACCCTAGCCACCGCCTTCTTCTCACTCCCAAGCCATAAATCCCCAACCCCACACCCCAAAAGATAACCATCACATTCGACTCTCCGCACCGCAGAACCTCACCCTCACCATCACCATACCCAACTCCTGTCACCTTCATCCGGAATCCCGCCAAAACCCTCCACGATAAGCACCACTCCCTGATTGCGGAAACCCGAACTCAGCAACAGGCCATCCGATCAACGCCACCACATTCATCCCACCCACCCTCCATCAACACACTGTTCCAAAACTGCATGCCGTGACACAGCCCAACATGGCACAAGCGCGCAAGCGCCCCAATAAGCAGTAGACACCTATGTTACCAACCCCATGGGAGCCGTCACACGCCACCTCCTGCCGTTGGTCCCATCTCAAGGAAGATCTTACATGAGGCTCTCCGATGAATGGTTCCTCAAATCTGATTCCAACCCTCCACATTGCACAAACTTGTGCATGAATAAGCTTTTCTGCCCCGAAAATGTGACTCCCTGGATGGGGGGGGCGGGGGGGGCAGATGGGTTTCCCTCATTTTTTTGTTTTTGGGATCGTTTGTGAGTGGTTCAGTTGAGCTGGAAACGAGCTTGGCGTAGCGAACCAGCCGAGACTGATGTGGGCGGGATGCAGGGTGACGATATATATTTCAGTTTGTAGCTTTGGCTACGTCCAGGGATGGGATATGCATGTGCTTTCGTATCTCAATCCATAGGACTGACTCCAACGTTTCGAGAGATCCGCAATTTGTGGTTTGTCTATCCACGGGCTAGACTCGTCTGGTGCAAAGTGCTTCACTCGGTTGGCGATACTTATGCTTATTCAAGGGTCGTTTCTGATCGTGGGTTTTGGCCCCGTTGGCCTCGAAATCGAGGGCGGCTGTCGTGTTTGTAGGGTACCTAGTATCCAGACCTGCCCCCTGTCACTCGATTAGAATACTCTCCCTCAGTTAGCACAGTGTATTCAAGATGTACAAGTGCCTAGGTATCTAAACTTATGTCACAACCGATATCAAGAGTAGGGTTCTGTGGAACGTTTCACTGAGGGTACGGAGCTTATTGGAGCAGCGGAAGTGCAGTTGCAAAGTGACTTGATTAGGTAGAAAGGGTGGGAGCGAAGCTCCCAGACTAAATACAAAAGAAAGCTCCCTGTGTGTGAGGAGAGCACATGACCAAAGGCTCCTGCGCTCCAGCCTAGCCTGGAGCGGTAAGGCGCCTGCGCGCCTGAGCGCCAAGAACTGCCGCTGCAGTTCGACAGGTTCCAAATCTAGTTACAATGAGATCAAGCGGAGATGTTCCAACCTTTTCCAACATTCACTTATCACCGCTCCGCCGCATCCTCCTCTCCTGCTTCACTCTGAAAATCTCTCTCACCCACAGTCCTTGCATCCCCCACAAACGATGCCCTGATCACACCAACCATCACCGCTGCAGCCACCAAGATCCAACCGCTGACCATATACGGCAGTCCGACCGACCCCTCACCCTTGTCCAAGCCCACATTGAAGAGCCATGCGTAGAAAATCGGTGAACCTAGCATGACAAGCGCCTCCACAAACGCAATACACGAATAGAGCAACCCGGTACTGTGTCCGCCCACCAGCAAGGACATCAACCCCCTCAGGAGGAACGTATACCCCCCACCCAAGTTGAACGTCACCATGCCCACAACCAGCAGTGGCATCGTGTCCGCCGTCGCAACGATCAACGTCCCCACCGCCGCGACAACGGCACTCCCCTGCGCAAGCCGAAGATCCTTCTCCCTCGCCGACAGGCCCAGGTTACCCTTGTTGAGCAAGTTAGAAACAAGCCAATGCGACACATTGAGAGATTTAGAGCTGTCTGAAGTATACTAGGGACATGCAGCTCTTGAATTTGGCAATGTGCACAAATCCTTGGAACTTAAGATATGAAGGATGATTATTTCATAGTTTGTCATTTCAGATCGTTACATTCGCATTTGGCTACTTTCTCTGTCAATGTTATATCTCTTCAAGCCACCAAATTGAGAAAAACGAAAGGCAACAGACAATACAAATACCGGCAAGTCCTTCAGATAGCACGCATTGCCATATATGCTCCCTGAAGCGCAGACAACTCATCGCTCGCATCCACAGCACAGCTCGCCATAGGGACCTCGTTCTTATCCGTGCTCTCCATCTCCTTCCTCAAAATTGTCGCCTGATCTAACAGAACCTTCAGGAAGATACTCTCCTTCAGCTCCTCGGGGATCTCAACCTCGACCGGGGCCTCCTTGGAACCCTCAGTCGCACCCTCAGTAGCAGCCGCCTTGTCATCTTCCCCCACAATAACCGGCTCCTCGGAAGTCGTCGACCCCTCAGTAACAGGGTCTTCAATATCAAGCCTGTTCGACGCCTTCCGCGCCAGCGCAAGCAACGACGCAATGAATAGCTCCTTCATGTACGCAAAGCTAAAGTCACTCGAGATCTTTGCGATAATGGGGCACAGCGCCTCGGGGAAATCAACGATCTCGTTCGGCTCCGAGAACTTGCGGCTCCAGTACAGGGCGTATGCCAAGCGAGCTGCTTCATTCGGGAGCTTGAAGTGGTACTTGCGGTCGAAGCGGGAGGGACGCTTGGTGATGGCGGCGTCGAGGCGGTCGAGATAGTTGGTTGAGCCGATCATGAGGATTCCATCATTAGACTCGAGACCGTCAACCTCGTTAAGGAAGTAGCTTCGCGTCTTGGGGGTAACCAGGCTGTCGAGGTCCTCGAAGACGAGGAGGCAAGGGGCCATGGCTCGAGCCTTCTTGAAGATCTGCTGGATGGAATACTTAGGTCCGTTGCAGCCGTCGAGCGACTTGACGTAGAGAGACGGGATAGGCTCGTCTCGCTTGGCGAGGGAGTTGATCAGGGCCCGGACCGAGACCGTCTTGCCGTTGCCAGGAAGCCCGTGGAGGATGACGCCTCGCTTCCAGGGGATGTTGCTAGCCTGGTAGATCTTGCGGGTGTCAAAAAAGTTCTGGACGTCGTAGATGAGGCGGTCCTTCATGCCGGCCTCGAGGATGACATCGTCCCAAGAGGAGCCGTCGACGCTCCTCCAGAGCTCCTTGGACTTGGTCCAGCGCACGTTGTCGAAGACCAAGATTTCCCCATGAAGGTCCTTGGACCACTTGCCGCATTCCAGGAGAAGGGCGTCGGTGGACTCGTTGGTGCGCGCACCAGGGGAGTCAGGATGGAGGACGTAGAGGAGCTTTACGTGGCCCCAGCGGGCGACGTAAACAGCCTGATAGACCAGGAAGTCGATGTCGCGCCAATGGTAACGCCAGCAGCCGAAGAAGACGTCGTCCTTGACCTTTGCGTTGCTCGTCTTGAGGCGGCTCTCAGGGGCATCGTACATGCGGATGACGTGCGAGCGGACATCCTCAGGGGTAGCCGTGGCATGGCCCGCCTCGGCATAATCCAGGAGGTCGCAGGACTCAGGATTGGTTTCTGTGACGTGATACTTCGGGTATGTGTTCCGGAGGAAGTCCAAGGTGGTGAACTCGGTGTTCTTCTGTGGGGTGTTGTTGTGCAGCCGCCAGAGGTCGTAGGCAGACTGATGGTCGTGGGCGTCAGAGTCAAACATTGTGAGTTGCGATATTGCGTGCTGAGAATCCAGAGAAGATGTTTGAGTCGATGACAAGAGGAATGCCGGTAGAAGAAGCTCCTTTCCCCTTTTTATATTCGTGGCTGTCACTCAGGGCAGCTTCATGACAATCCTCACAGTTGCCTTATTTGCCAGTTGCCTCGCCGTGTGGTGTGGGCTCGCACCATTGGTCGTTTCGCAAATGTTGCGGCACAAATCGGTTAAAAGTCCTGCGTGACACTGGGCTGGCTGCAACATCCTTCTTTGGGAACACAGGATTGCATGATTGGCCCCTTTCCAGGCAACACCGCCGCCCCACTCACCTCGAGCGGCAGAAAGGATCGGTCTCGACCAAACTTGACTCAAATGATCTTCGTTTTTCTGCCTTGTCGACGTCAGCAAACCGCAATCACGACGGAGTTTGGACATCGACCACCCAATCAGAAACGCAGGTGTGAAGGCATCTAATAGGGGGACACCCCTCATTTCTTAGGGAGGCACCCACGCACAGACCATTTTAATAGGGGGGCACCCCCCCACAAATCGTATGGTTTCCACCATTACTTCAATAATGTGAGGTCTTTTTTTGCAGTAACTCACACCTATTATTGATGCCAAACTATAATCTACATGATTCTCAGCATTACTACAAGGCCGCGAGGTCTGGAATCTATTCTAGTATTACTATTACAACCCTAGCGAAATGCTTAGAAACAGCCTGGTTTCCTGCGACGAATTTGGGCACACGAAATTTCCTTTTTCGTCCGTCATCCTGAGCTGGGGTGAGCTGTGGCTGATTTGTCCTGAGCTTCCCCTGATTCTTCCCTGAGCTAGGGTGATCCCATTCGCCTCTGCAGCACAGCCTCAGAGGCCCCTTTTCAATCACCCCGGCTAAAGTTTCCTCTCGATGAAAGCAGACGACGCGTAATCTGTAAGGGTAGCTCCCAGGCAACAATTCTAGTTACGACCTACATACGTATTAGGTGTGCGTATGACTTGGCCTAGCCATTGTCAAAGCTAAGCAACCCATACATACTAAAAACTCAAAATAAACCAGGCTAACTAAGAACTAATAACATCATTATGCTACAGAAGGATACGGTAGTTACAGATGGAGTTGTTAATGACAACAGTAACGTCACTTATCTGTACTCTTATCTAGTTGACAAGTTATTCTCTATAATACTATTAGGGTTATATAGGCTGTCTTTTAAATTTTGGTTTCTGTTAGGAAGATATTAGAGAATTTAGTGATGTGAACGATTAAGTTTGTAGTAAAGTTTCCATCTTCATAGATAGAATTCCCGACCTTGTCGATACTTAGGTACGGATTTCTCCAACTTATTCTGCCGGCAGAAAATTTTACAGCGTCTAACCCTTGTTCTTCCGTATCCTGTACCGTTTCTACTGGCAGAATATGAGACCCAGTTCTCGGCCACGAGCCCATATTTCGTCCCCGCTACCGCAGGCTATGTATCTTTTCTGCCGGCAGAAATTTACCGCCAGTGTCAGCGACCTAGTTCTCG
>Ga0247780_1000372_pt1 | contig 44520 bp, 39 predicted proteins | sample UWRJL079202R5_FD_179927 | JGI IMG/M metagenome (GOLD analysis project Ga0247780, IMG submission 179927) | Plant litter microbial communities from Arlington Agricultural Research Station in Wisconsin, United States - UWRJ-L079-202R-5 | ecosystem: Environmental > Terrestrial > Plant litter >...
CCCCAATTCTCCCTGCTTCAGTAGTTGCGCCTAGATAATTGCACACGAAGACATGCAGAAGCAGTGGGGTTCATGCGCCGAGCTCACTGTTTCCTCCTATTCTGTAATGGGGCGCTCAGGTCCCGTCTTCCTTTGGTTGGGTGGCCAGGTACAGTACCCAGTTCTTGGATTTTCTCTTATTTTATTGGGGAAGGCCCGGACAGATGATCGCAGCCGAAAAGCGAGCTTGCGTCCGTTCCATCTCTGCCACGGAACAGCCGTTGAATGGCTACTAAGGCGGCCTTTCTTTGCTTTTGGAATCCCCAGCAGGAGTCCCTCAAGCACAAAACAAGTGGTGGGCGCTATAGTGTGCGTATAAGTTAGAGCGGGGGGTCTAGCAGTCTTGACCAGTGGAGCTCTAAAGATCTTGGACAGCGTCATCGAGAGCTGGTAGCATACAGGTGCAAGAAAGGTCAGAAAACACCATCCGGGTAACAGCAGCCACGAGGTAAGCTAGGATCAGCATGTATATCGGGTGGCATCGGTCGGAGCTCAGTTGTTTTTGTACCGAAACCGCCCGGGAGGGGCCATTCTGTGAATTTGGTATGGCAAGGGGTGCTGGATTTGTAGCGATGTGGGCCCATTGCCACGAATCCGGCAGGGAATGATGGCGGTTCTCCTTCTCCCCCGTTGTCTTATTCGTTTTCCCTTGTTCCTCACACTATTATCTGCTCCCACTCAAGTTTTTTTTTGTCTCGGCGTTTCTAACAATATCCATCACCACGTCAAACGTCAACAAACATGGAAGCAACAGCCCCCGTTCCACTTGAGATGAATAGGAAGCTCTCCGTGGCCATCAAGCATGGCAGCAAACGTGGTTCCAAGGGCGGCCCCGCTAAGGTCCCCAAGGACAATGACCGAACGGGCCGCAGCATGGCCAAGAAGCGTCCGAAGAACAAGCCTCAATGAAGACCTCGCCCCGTAGCGGGCTTGTTGCGGCAAGTTTTGGCCCCCCTTTGATAAAGGACATCGACTTATATCCGACCAGACAGAACTAACAGGGATGTCGCAGAAACAATCCGCTGCGCCGATGCTGATAGTTCCACTGGCAACCGTTTCTCGCAACTTTTCTCGGCGCATCCAACTTCGTTTTCGCTTTCGGCCGACCGGTAGACAAGGGATTCTCGGCGTGGAAAAGAGAGAGAGACTGGATGCCAACTAGAAAAGAGGACAAAGAATAGATGGCCTATTGTCGGGTTTTATAGAATTTCACCCTCGCTTGGAGGATAAAATAGAGAATATTCACTGTCGTTGGGAAGTAGGCGAGGGCGCCTTTAATATCGTGCATGGAAAAGCCCACCCTATTTGGTTCGGGCTTGGAAGGCGGTCGCATATGTATATCCTACACGCGTCACTCCAATAATGTTCTAAAAACTGCCAGCCTCGTCGCCATGAGGCGTTTGGCGGCATTTTTCAGTCCCCCCCCCCCCCCCTCTCGCAATCTTGGCTGCACCCAAGCTCAGCCCCAAATCGGCACTTTCACTGATGGTCGTCCAACCTACCACTTCGCTCCCCCACCACCAAAAGCATTCACACCTTTATCCTCCTCCCTAATCCAGGCCGCCATGCCACCCGCCTTCCTATCAGCCAATTACCGACACGTCAAGACAGTACGCCGCCAGAACGAAGCGTTATCGAAGCTCCAATGCTGATTCTTCCAGGTAAACCGGGCAACCTAAGCCCCACTATGAGAACCTCCACGGTCGAGAAGGCACCCAAACAAGGCAGAATTGCCGGGGTTAAAAGCGTCCCCGTCCTGGCAAACTTGGGACCAAGGTCTTTATGCTAGACAAGAACAGCAATCGCCACCTCTCCTAGTCTGTTCTTCACGCAACCATTCGCATCGATCCCGACTTCTAGACTGATCATGGTGGGGCAAACGGAGACGGAAGTTGATCTAGAGCGTGGGGAGCCCATCAGCCCTACCAGTACTGAGGTCCCAGTTTCCACTGCTTCCGCTGCAGAGCCTCCCGAGGAGAAGATCGGTACGTGTAACCTGTTTTGGAGAAGATGGACGCTAATGTCTTGGCTGATTAGAACAGGTGACTGGCCAAACTGGGAGTTCTCGACGAAGGCAATATACACGGGAATGGATGTTCTTCCCGGCGTGCGAGCGACAGATCTCCATGGTGCTAGACTATCTAGCTGCCGATCTATGGACCACATATAAGGAGATTGAGAACCTGGAGCTGCAGGATAGGAGGAAGGGGGGGGTTGATTATCAGAAGCACAGGTCTCATGGCAAATTTGGGGAGGAGAAGATGAAGTTGATGGAGAAGATGATGGTGGACATTGAGAGATACCGTATGTCTTGTCACTTTTGGTCCTATCCGCTTCTTGTTAACAGGTAATGTCATGACGCAGTCGGCATCTTTAGTCACGGAATCACAGTCATGAACCAAGCCTCCCCCACCACCCGAACCGTCCAAGATTTCAGGGCCTGGAAGTATGGAAACATCGCCTCTGACCCGTCAGACCCCGCCCTCTGCGCCAAGAACTACCGAGTCCTCGGTCCGCGACCGAGCGTGATCGATAACATGATGCACTCTGTTTTCCAAGCGACGGTGGAGGGCTATTACCAGCGTTTTGGCAAGGAAACGGACGAGATCGAGATGATCGACCTAGACTACCTCACGCTCAGCATCATTGCCCACGTGGTCATTATCTCGTTCGCTCTCAGTTTCTTGGTGCTTCCCCTGACGCTTGTCTACCTTCTTGATTTGAGCAAGGGTCTTGCTGTCTTGGTGGTTGTCATCTTCTGCCTCTGCTTTTGCATCGTCTTTTTCGTCTTTGGGCGGCTGAATACTGACCACAAGTTCATCATGTTGTTTGCATACACTGGAGTTATGGCGACATTGCTTTCAAATTTGGAAACGAGCCATAATGGTAACTGATTTTCTACTTTCCATTGGATCCCCCCCTCTTTCTTTTTTTCTTCTTTTTTTTAGAGGGTGCTATCACGATGATGACGTTATGATGCAACCTCCATTTCCCCCCTTTACATTCTCACTTGTCGTATCTTTCACAACCCTTCTTAAAAATGTTTTACTCTGCAGTTTCATAAAAAGGACAGAGAATGCCATTTCAATGATACCCGGAGCCGAGTGGGGAGCGGTGAGGATGTATGTTAAGGGGTAGAATGGGAATGGGGACTGGTGGTTTATTTACTTGCTTGCTCACCCCTCTTCTCGGAGACCCACATTTACAGGGTGACAAACTTGGACCTTAAGATGCTTCATGCTCGGGAAGGTCTGACAAGTCATACCGAGGTCTACACGACCTTCCATACTAGGGCGCTGGTATTTTACATGGTTGCGGGAAAGAAGTATGGGATAATCTAGAACAGGAGGTTGATGAGTTCGAGCCTCGACATTACAATGTCATGGCACGTTATGACATGGTGGGACGTTGGGGGTTTCTTAGCATTTTCCGCCCAATGAATAATTGCTGTGATTTCTGCGTGGATAAAACACCGAATCAGATCACGTCACTAAGACACCGAGCTGCTTCACCTGGAACAATCTTCACCGCCATGAAGAATCCAATAGAAATTGCCCCCCTCCCCACCCTACAAATCGCAAACAGACCCGTTTGCTACTCGCAATCCCAACCGGTACACAAACAAATCCATCGGTTAGGATATGTCCAATCAATCCACAAGAATTCCATCATGCCCTCATTACCCGTCAAGCTACCGCCACACCGCACTCCAGAGCTTGCACTTCGCACATAGACCATCACACAAAGCTATATATTCTCCCCTCCCCCCCACCTTTTTCCTTACTGTTCTTCTTCTTTTTTTTTCCCCACATCGACAATACTTTATAGAATCATTTCTGTAGTAACTGCACCACCGGCTCAGAGCTACAAGCACACCAAACCACCACACCGGCGCAGAGCCACGAATGAAGACATACCAATGAGCCAGGACCCGGCGATCGGGTCCATGAGGATCGGGTTCTAGAAGACAGACATCTATATATACGCCGGACTGGCCCGGCCTGGATAGATCTCCTTTGTTACAGTAGTGACGATAATAACACTACTTTGCACTAAAGCAATCTCTTGACTGATTACGATCTCCGTGATTCGCCCAAGTCACTTCCCCTGTTCCAACCCAGTCAGTCCTTGAGAGCACAGCTTTACGACGAGCAGGACCCACGAGCTGATTCAATCTCAGCCATCGCACGACATGGCCGGTCACTCCGCCCAGACGTCCTTATTATGGGCACGAGCCTGACAACACACGGGGTTAGGAGCCTAGTAAAGGATTTCGCCAAGGCCATTCACAACCGCCAGATTGGGACGGCGTAATCGATTATTGGGTTGAATGGGGCTGCAACGCCTGGGTACGAGACCTGGTAGGCCGCAAAGCCGGCAACTTTAGTAACGGACGAAGCATCCGAGGAGCAGAGATGAACTAGGCTCAGCAGAGGATACCGAAACGCGTGGTTGAGGGCTGGCAAGCTTCTAGGTGTGATGAACTCAGACAAGGTGCGAAATCCAGACAAGTGAATGAGAACACCGAGCTCTTTGATGCAGTCTTCTGAATGCTGTTATGGAGACGTGAGATTCACCAATCACATGATGCATTCCTTTTGCGACTGTTGACCCAGAAGATACCATGTTATCCACCAATGTTCGGGCCAATCCGGGCAGCGCCAATGGTCATTGGCGCTCGTGTACCCGCCGCTCAAGCGTGTGGGTCAAGTACAGCGCGCGGCCAGCTGGATTTTTGGAGCCCCGCCATGCAGTGAAGTGGTCCGCCCTCGCTTTTGGTGCAGGGTGTTTGCCTGAGTTGCCATCTTGGCACATCCCCGCACGGTTCTGATGTTTACTTTGCCCCTGAAACTTTCTCGTGCTGCAAACACACCCTGGCGAATTCCTCGGGCAACCACCTGGATCATGAGTTGATAAGGCAAGCTCCAAGGCTCCATTCTCCGGACTGCCTAAGTTCTGGCGGACCGGAAGGTCGGTGCTGTGCAGAGAGTGAGGATCCGGATTGCTTTGGAGCATCAAGAAGAGGCTGGGGTGAGGAGGGCGACAGCGGCAGCGCCTTGTAACGATGGGCGTTGGGGATGAAAAGTGTTCGATGGTGGTGATAGAATCATGCTATTGCGGTACGGGGCGTTTCTCGGAAAGTAATGGTGTTGTTGGGTGGGGGGCTCTTAGTGATGTTCAGTTCATCTAGGTATTAACAGGGAGAAGAACATGGACATACCGTAGCCACTGGCCCTGGAAGATTCGGGCCTGAGATGATGGAGATTGGGGGGAGCTTTACGGAATTGAGGTGGTCTGAATGAAACCCCGTCCGCTGGGGGATGGGTAAGCATATTCCCGGTTGAGTATCCAGGGCTGCTTCCGATTGAGTAAGGTGATCTCGAGAGTTGTGAGCTTGTCAGAGGGTCAGCAACAGCCCGCGCGCATTCGAGCGGTGGGAGTGTGGAGGGAGGAAGAGCGGTTCGGCTAAGTGGCCTATCCATACACCTCGTCTTCTGCAATTTCCCGTAATGTTGGGTCCGTTTGTGATTTACTCACTTATTTTGATGTCCGTAGAGGAATGGTGTCTCGGCCTCGGCGTCTTTGGACTGTACAGCGATCGACTTAGTGTCCTTCCCCTTAGCCTTTGACATGCGGCGGTTGCGGCGCTGAGGTTTTAGGCCGAGCATGGCGGCTTTGATGCGGCTGTAGCGCATGCGGGCGGCATCGCGTTGGTAATTTCCTGGGCGAGAATGGGATCGTGGTCGACGTTGTTCCAGTCGATCTTAGAGGGAGGGGTTAGATAGGCGATTTTGGGAGGGATGGAGACATCTTGGCCAAGAGACTAACGCCACCGACCCTAGCAGGTTCACTCAACCCACCAGCACCATGGCCGTAAGCAAGAACACGCAGGAGATGCTGGCGGCGTTCGTCGCCGAGCGCGACTGAGACCGCTTTCACACGCCTGAGAACCTCACCAAAAGCATCGCCATCGAAGCCGCCGAGCTCCTCGAGTACTACCAGTGGGGATCCGAACCCAACCCGCAGGACGTCCGCGACGAGCTCGCAGACGTCTTGACCTACTGTCTGCATCTCGCCAGGCGTATCGGCGCTGATCCGGACCAGATCGTTTTGGAGAAGCTCGAAAAGACGCGCGTGAAATACCCGGTTGAGGAGCAAAAGGGGGGAGGGCGGCCAACGAGGACGGCGTGAGTTAGGTTAAAACTTCTGTGGTTCCTTTTTTTCTCTCCCAAAACTGTACAGTTTGAGAAATTTAGGCGTCAAACGACGAAATCTAGACGCGGTTTTTTTTTTTTTTGGTTCGGTTTCGGATCACTGGTACTTTTTCTTTCTCCAATGATGGGTAGATGAAAAATGTTAGTTTACACGACGAGGAATGTTCACAATTATCAGACGACGTTGAGCATATTCTGGCATTAGCGATCGAGATGGCCGTTGTAGTAGTTAACAGTCAAGGCGTCGTGGGGAATCCCCGTTCAATCCTCCTTTACTCGAAATTGAAGCCCTTTGACGTATTCACTCTCTGTCTTGCCGTAGACCTCAGGACTTGTATCTGGCGGGGGCCGGGCAAGGCCTTCCATGAACAGGTTCAACGCCCCCGGTCGCTCGCAGTACCACCCGAGCGTAAGAAAGGCGTTGGCCAAGACCACGACACAGCCTATGGTTGCGATTACGAACCCCAGTATGGAACTGCGAGTGTACAGACCGTACTGTAGGACCGTAGCATTGACACTGGCATCGAGGATGGGCGTGGTGGAGGTAACGCTGGCGGGCGCGATCCCGTCTCCGACTTGCTCGTCATAGTTGATGATAGTCAGAGTGCTCCCCATGATGGCGGCGTGTTGGCTTCGTAAGTAAAGGGTTGTCAATACGGGGGACTCCTCCTTGAGGGCCCAATCCTGAGCCAGGGCGTCGATCAGGGAGCGCGCGGCCGTGTCGGATAGATTGCCGCGGACTGTTCCGCCGTTTTCGATTGCCCAGGCCGCGAGAAACCAGCTAGGGTGGATGTAGACTGGGTCAGAGTCCTCTGCTGTGGTAGTCGAAAGAAATCTGGTGTTATTCCCAGCCGTGCCATCGTTGGTGTCCAGCGGAGTGCTGTACGTGCCAAAACCGAGGGCCGTGAACGAGTGGCACCACGGCGTTGAGATATAATTCCCAGGCGAGTAGGTCGACCCGTTGGTGGATGCGGTGAACGGGTAATCGTAGTCGATGATCTGCTGCTCGAGGGAGATTCTTGACAATCCGGGTTTCAGGGGTTCGGAGAACATGGCGTCCCAGCTGCACGACGAGCGGTTTCTTGGTTGACTACCACCGCCTATCGCGCAGTGGTTCATGGATTCGTTCAGGTAGATTGCCCCCGTTACCGAGTATATATTGATGGACGCCTTGTTAGGCCCCTGGGCTGCCAACGGGGCGTATGGTCTCTCAACAAAAAATTGGGCATAGTCATTACGTGCCTCCTGCCCCGACCAGCCGGGCCCTACGCGCACACACATTGTCAGGATGCCGGAATCCGGGCTGACAATGCCCGAGTCCTCGAGCGCGAGCCCGGCCTCTGACATACCCAGAGGAAGCGTGTAGCACCGTACGAGTTTGCCCTCTCCTGCGGAGATTACCGAGATGTTGAGGTTTGGGCCAGAACAATCCCAAAGCAGGCGTAACGCGGGCTCCCTCCGCTCGAGCACGAGGTCGACTGAGGTCCGGTACGCGCTCATAAGCGTTTGGCTAAGCGTCTCGTTATCGGCGCCGTATGTCGACACGGATTCCGGATCGCCTTCGGACACGGCCCAGAACCGGGCCACATCTAATCGGAGCCGTTGCAATATCTGGGCGTTTGGAATCCAAGTATATTCATCATCATCATCATCAACTATAGGGCCAGTGAGTAAGACCGAGATTGAAATGAAGCGATCATGATTGCTGAGAGTTAGGTGTCGGCTGTCGGATCGCGCCAGCTGAGCCGCCAAGTCCGAACGGCTGAAAGCGTACCGCGGGCTGGCGGGTATTGAAAACTCGATGCCATCCCCATAGGTATTGTTGTGGATCTCCAAAGTGGGCGTCTTGCCGGACTGCAACCGGAGAAATTGCCTCTGTACCAGGGTGCCCACCGTGGCCCTCCCTTTGGTAGGCAGCAGAAGAACCGCGGCGGCAGGGCCCATGAGGTTCGAGACAACGCATAGGGCGAGGACAAACACGAGGAAAACGTAAAGTCCAACAGTCCTTCGCCTGCTGTGTTGATTCGCCCCGGCATGTCGAGGCATCGTCCAAAAGGATGGACGTAGAAACATGCTGGGGTCCACCAGCCTGTCGTGTAGAAATAGGAACTGGATCGGTAGGCTACTCCCGTCCCGGCGGCGCCCAAGTCTCATCGTTATGTTGTAGACAAGACTGCATGCAATGAACAAAAACCAGAGCTCAATAACCTTTGCGACGATTTGCATAACGCCAGCAATATTCCTGTCGAAAAGGGAAAGCTGCTGTACTTTTTCCCCCCCATTCTCAAACCAAAAAAAGCGACACTCGCTGAGTCGACATTTGAAGCTGGCCCCGACGACAGATTGCTGTATATTGAGAACGAGGAGCGTAACGACCGGGACGAGCCAGGCCGCGGTCACGGCCAGATTGAAGATCCTGCCAGCGGTGCCGAAAGGGCGGGCCACATCCAGCTCGAGAGGCTTGTGTGGTGGCGGAGATATATTTGGGCAGGACATGGTTGCGCTTGCAAGAATCGCGGGTTGCAGGGGCTTCAAGGGAGATTGCAACAAGCTGGTCCCGAACTTTGTGTTGATCAATTTAGTGAGAGAGCGGGAGAGAAGGGAGAGTACGAAAAGGGAATTCGCCTTAGAATCTAAAAATAAAAAATAAAAATAAAAGAAAAAAGGAATGCGGGCTCGGGTCTCTGACATGGACCAAAGCTGCATACCCTTTGACTTGTCGTGGCCACGAATACCAAACGAATGAGCCCGCACGGTTACACAATATTTTCTCGATACTTCCCCGGAGCAGTCCAACTGGTATCATTCGACCGCGGTCTCTGAGTTCTGAGACATTCTAGATGCGTGGGAGGAGATTATTGGTAGACACTCGCCAGTGAGGGACCACAGTACCCGCTCCTTCCCGTGACCTGTGTATCCATTGTCACTGGTGCCCAACCTCAGCATTTTATAGCATTCCATAAGGCTTAGCTCCTAGCCCGGTTGAGGAGTTCCACAGCCTTCTCCTCTCGCGAACAGAGATGTGCTTGCTAACTGTAGTTCTAGATTCACAATATCAGCCGCCTGGCTATTTCTCTAAAGCCTGGACGATTCTCTCCGTACTTGGTCGGCCCCTGAGGGAGCGGATCACAGCCCCAGACTCGGCCCTATCCTTTCTCTCAGTTATGGCAACCCCTCTCCCCACTATGCGTTCAGCTCTTTTCTCATTCTCCGCTAGGTATATCATTGCCTCAGCCATTAGACAACCAACCGGCCAACCATCCAATCAACAGACTTGATGTGCTTTTCTCTGGGAAAGGCGGCTAAATTTAGGATTTAGATCCAACCCCCTCCGATGAAACTCTCGCCCTCACCTACATCATCGCACACGCTAAAGTGAATGAAATCCTTATTCTACGAAATGTCCTCAGCTTGCTGGTTCAACGAGCAGCTTCTCCCGAGTCTCATGGTTCTTAGAAAACTTGAGGGCCAGGTAGACATCGACTCCTGATTGCCCGGGCCAGCAGGTCCTGCTTTCCACCCCCAATCATGACTAACCTATTTCAACAGCAAGAACGAGCCTCGATTTCACAGTTCAGGCCAGAAACCTAGCGGTCTGTCTCTTCTTGAAAGCCCAATATCTAATTCCTAATTATTGCAGATGCGATGGAATCGATCGAGTGACCGCTTTCCGTCTCGCAATTAGGCAGGGTTGAGCCACCCACTAACACGACAAGTGTATTTGGCAATGGACGTTGATGACCAACGGCGGTATCATTCCTCTAAGTATTTTGGTTGCCACGCGCTTGTTCTGCCGATCCATTATTATTGGCGGCGTCCTCGCCCCTGGCTAACTCTACCATGGCTAATACACATGCAGAATGGCCGTCCGCCTCTTAAATGTTACCTCCCACCTGCCCGTATTGGTAGGATTGGTAAATGGGAAGAGAAAGGCGGGGCGCCGTGATTATTATGTCTTGTATTGCGGCTTATGTGCTAGCTTGGTCGTTTTGTATACACCTTGCGTCCGGTACTGGTGGTAGATAGGCTACTCCACTATGGTAATATGTTTCGACTTGTGTTTAGCTATCTGCCTACACTTATCCCAAAATGCTTCGGTCATCTTAGCAACCTTACACTTGCTACAACACTAATTGCTGTCCTTAACTGAGCGACTTCCTCCTCTAAAGCCTGATTCCTTTTCTTCCAAGTAGTAAATCCTTTCCTCTCGCTTTCTGTCTTGGTTTTTTATATCTTTCGACCACTTTAATTCCTATTACTTTATTAATAGCTTCTATGTTGGCTCCAGGTAGTCCTGGTCATGTGAGCAGGACAGGAAGCAGGGGGTTGGTCAACAACTGATCGGAGGAGTGAGAGAGGTGGGATCTCGAATAGTGGTTGTATTGATGATGATGATGATAATGATGATGATTCCGAATCCTGATGCACGCAACAAGGACCTCTTCTTAAAGTCAATATCAGCCATAAGCTCTTATCGTGTGCGTATATCCACATCACTGGATCATGACCGGTTGAGCCCTGGGGAAGCCTCGGCGACCCCATCGGCAACCCCTGAGCGAAGCTGTTCCCGGTGGGCCGAGCTCTGGGCACCTCTGGAGGGTGGCAAGCGGTTGACAAAATAAAACGCACTCACGAAGTGGCGCGTGCCGTACCCCACTAACAGACCCCCTAACATTCATCCAGTTTCCACTCACCAATCAAAAAATTGCTGGCGCGCTGTAAAGCAGTATATCAAGGCAAATTTTCGCTTACGGTCAGATGACTGGGTAGTAGTACAAAGAATGTACCTCCCTTTTAGCTAGAATCGTATACGTGGCAAGGTACCGGCGAGGTAGTGAGTGCGTTTTTTGTCAACCGCTTGGGTGGTTAAGGGTGCCGAAAAGAGCGGGTCAAGGCTAGCCAGAATTGGCACCCGGGACGGCAAAGCATGACTTCTTTCTGTAATGGTGACCGGGAAAGCATAAAACTTCACCTGTGTTTATCCACTTTTATCAAGATATCTCTGACCTGGCAAGCGGTTGACAAAATAAAGCGAACTGCAAAGATCGGTGACCCCTGCGTTTGTGGCCTGATCCTAACAGCCACTACCAATTTTGCAACACTTCAACCCTCTAGTTCTCTCGCCAATTGAGAACTGCTAGCGAGTTGTCAAGCAGTATTTTTCACCAACGTCTCGATAACCAGTTGTGGATTTATGGAGTTGGTGTTGGCTGGGTGAAAGCGAGTTCTGCGTGCGAAGACTAACGAAAAGATAATAGTGCAAATGAAGCAGATGATAGCTTCTGAAGGTCTCATGACAAAGGTGCTAACACAGCTGGACCTGGGGGTACCAGCTTTGCAATACAGATTTCGCCTTGTGGCAATGTACCTGTAGGTAATGAGTTCGCTTTATTTTGTCAACCGCTTGGGTAGGTAGATAGCTGTCTCGAAACAAAGCTGTCTTATAGCCTTATTTATGGGGTGAAAATGATAACAGCAACTTTACCAAGGTGAAATGGGGGCAAAACCTTAGTGGCACACAGGCGCAGGTGACGACAATCTTTTGTTGAAGACAGACGTCGCAAGAGTCTCTGTGCTGATTGGCTATCATACTGCTGCCTCCGCGTTCAGCTGAAGAACCCACCCCGCATCACAGGAACCTCCTCCTCTTCAACATCTGCTCCTCGCTACTACCAAAACCTCACCAAAACCTTACCACCTACCACAAATCCACCCCCCAAACACCCCCACCACCATAACACACCGCACTCATCATGTCTCCCCCCAACGCCGCATCCCTTTCCACCTCCCCAACCTGCCCCATCTGCACCACCCTATCCACCCTCATCCGCACCGGCAAAAACCCCTCCTCTCTCCCAAGCCCTACTCATACTCCTAACCCCACCCCTACCACCCAACGCCTATTCCACCCGCCGCCCACCTCGGCACCATCACCTCCTTCACCTCAGCCGCAGCCCACTGCCCGCTCTGCCGCGCCCTCCTCGCCACACTCCTTGCCCAAGCCGACGAAAACAAACTCTGCCCACTGCTTGACAACGACACAGTGGAGGTTGCGTACATACTGTTCCTAGGCCTCTGGGAGATTACGTGTATGGCGGCGCGTCCTTCCTCTGGAAGTCACTTTGATATGGGGGCGTAGAAGACTCTGGCTTGTTTGAGGGTTATCCGGCATGTTGACTGTTCGCCGGGGAGGAAAGATGGGAATGGGAATGGGGATGGGGATGGGGATGGGGACGAGGACGGGGCGGTCTTGCAGGAGGAGGAGATGCTGGCGTTTGTGCCGGTGGGGGGCAGTGAAGGGCTGCAGTTGGACGTGGAGCGGATCGGCAGTTGGGTGGCGTATTGTGATAACCATCACCGCGGGAGTTGCTTTAGGATTGAAGATCCGTGGTGGATGATGGACACGCCGGGGAGATTGTTATTCGTTGATGTGGAGGAGGAATGTGTGACTTTGCAGCCGGGCACGAGCGATTACCTCACCCTTAGTTATGTGTGGGGCCCCGATCTGTCGCCGCTTGTGGCGATGAAAGCGAATATCGAAGGATTATGCGAGGCACACTCCTTGGCCGAGTCTTCACCTCTAGGTACGCGTCTGCCTCGAACGATCCGAGATGCGATGGAGGTGACTCGCAGACTGGGTTATCGGTTTCTCTGGGTCGGTAGGCTGTGTATCGTCCAAGATGACGAGGCCACCAAACCGGCTCATCTGGCTTCGATGGCCGCTATTTACGGCAACTCTTCTATCACCATCATTGCAGACAACGTGGGCGACGACGAAGGCCTGCCAGGGGTTGGGTGACACAACTCAGCGTCGCGCCGTCCGTCTAACGTACTTTCTCTCCCAGGGGGTGTCCGCCTCGTGGTCGACGACCCTGAACCCCTGGGAATACAAGCCGGGCCGGAAGAAAAGACCTTTCAAAGCCGTGGATGAACTCTCCAGGAAGAGATGCTTTCCAATCGAATACTCAAGTTCAACCGCCAAGAAGTCAAATGGATGTGCCGCAAGTCGAGATTCCGAGAAGTCCTCAGCGATAAGCGCCAGGTCAGCGACAACCGGAAGGCCTCCATCGAGATCCAACTCTTCCAGCCAAAGCCAGACATCATGACATACGGCCATCTCGCCAGGGACTACACCGGCCGGTTTCTGAGCTACGACTCCGACGCCGTGCATGTATTCGCCGCTATCATCAGTGCCTACAGCCGATCCATGAAGGGCGGGATGCTGTACGGCCTTCTGGAGGTGTTCCTCGAAGCCGCTTTGCTCTGGCAGCCCCACGAGCCCCTTCGTCAGAGACATCCCTATACGGCTCCGTCTTGGTCGTTTCTTGGCTGGCAGGGCCCCCAATCTCAGCATCCGAGCCTAGAGCGAGCTGTACAACAACACCGGCAGTAACAAACACCGCCGAGATGTCTATTTCAACTCCGTGGTGCGCATCTTGTAGTGCGTTGACTTCCACAAGACAGACGAGCAAACCGGGGAGCGGACCCTCATCAGAAGCTCATACCACGACAAAGTGAACATCGCCAAGAGGAAAGACATCTCTGGCCACCACTATCACAGAGTCCTGATCCCTCGCGAACTGTATCAACCCGACACTCGGTCATGGTCGCCTACCCTGGCACTTCGCACGCAGCTGTGCAGCATCACCTCCGGAGCAACCCTCCCCCCAGACACCCACGAAAGCCTATGTAAAGACGTCTCTTTGGTCGACAGCAAGGGTTCCGTCATCGGCGCCCTCCACACCAATAACATTGCCACCACCACCCCGGGCATAGCGCTGCCTTTCGTGGTCATTTCACGCGGCATCATCACCTTGGGGCGTCCGCATACATGGGAAATGCCTGAGATGAGCGTGTTTCATGCTGACTGTGGACCGGCGTGCTTTGGGTCGTCGTGCCGAGCGGAGGCGCGGTATGTACCGTATGACTTTTACAACGTGATGTGGATTCGCTGGGTGGACGGGATTGCGTACCGCGAGGGAATTGGGAGGGTGTTGAGGAGTGCGTGGGAGGGGGAGGCCGGAGGAGGTTGAGGTTGCGTTGGGATAGGGGAAACAGGGGACATAACAACATACTAGCTTGACAACATTCCAGTCGTCCCGAATCCCTTTCTGTTTTCCCCTCTTATCCCCATCGCTCGTCCTCGGAAGGGACAAGAAAGATCAACTAGTGCGATAAATCACGGGAGTTTGAGGCCCGTATGACATGCGCACTGATTATTCAAAGCAACACTGTCGGCCGTCACTCTCTCACCCAGCCTAGCCCAACGCAGCAACACGCATCCTACAGCAACCATAACACGCCCTCATGACGGATGCTCCCCCATCCTCGAACCCACCCTCGTCCCCGCGGGCATCCTATGCTCCCCGCCCCCGCCCCACGAGGGCGCATACCCACTCGGCGATGGCCCCGATAGATGCACTCGCTCCGGCTCCTCACGCTGGAAGAACGTCAATGGGAGTATCACGCAGGGCACCGAAGCCCTCAGCAATTCAATGCCCTCGAGTTCGTGCCGCGAGATATAGCCTCTGGGTGTCCCGCGTCCGCTGTCTGTTCTGCTAGGATAAGGCGCCATGCCTCTGGGAAAGTCTCCGCCCATTCCCACTGGGCGGAGGGCCCGCACCCGTGGGGGAAAGCCTTGTATCTTTGCGGGATCAACGTCGCGGTTCAATATTGGGGGCGATTTGTGGAAGTCGCTATGGTGTCCCTGAAGGTGCTGTGCGTTGTGCTGGTGCATTTGTTCGGTTTCGTCGTGGTCTTCGAGGTGAGCGTGGTGGTTTGGGGGTGGAGTTGGAGCCATCACGGACTGAGGAGGGGAATATGGAGCCTTGGGCGCTCTCATGGTTTGGTACAGGGGTGATGGGGCTGCCCCCGTGTCTTCTGATACAAAGGGAGACGGGGCGGTCTCGACGTGCATGTAGTGGAAAGCTTTGAACTCGTCTGAGCCGTGCTGCCTGGGCTCGGTGGGGTACTGCGTTGGCACTAGTTGCTGGAGATCGTCGAGGTGGCTGGGGACGTCGTGTCCTTGAACGAGGACCCAATTAGGGCGGTCGGTTGTGGGTGACTGAACCGCCGTTTCTGGTGCCAGGCTCCTGGTGGGATTCTGTGCCTCGGGATGGCGGCGAATGGCCTCTGACCAATCCTGCTTCTGTGGAGTGCTATATTGACTCTCAGCAGAGAAAGATCGAGAAATCGCAGTGTCTTTCCCCCCATCCTGCAGGTCTCTGCTCAAGGAAATGACTGTTTCCTCTTCTTCAAAGTCCAGCAAGTCCCCTATTTCGCTCGCTTCGACCACGGAGTAGCTGGAAGGCTTCTTCGTGGGGAAGCCGGCATACCCGCTGTCCCTGCTGTCGGTAACCGAGCTGACGTGAATTGTCGAAAGACGCTCGCCGAGTTGATGTTCTGAAAGCTCGTGCTCGCGATAGCTTGTCCGAGGAGTGGATAGGTCGGAATCGCGACCACAACCTGATAGACCATCTGATCTAGACTCATCTCTGACAGACGCGCTGCGACTGTTGAACCTGAACTCGGGGGACGCTTGCCGTGGGGTGCGATAGGGTTCGGGAGCTGGGCCGGGGTCGTTCACTGGGGTCCGCAAAGGGATCAGGCACTTTTGGAATGGTCTGCGCGGCATCGGCGATTCGTGATCCAGTATATGGGAGTTCACTGCGGAGCGTTGCGACATGTAGTGGAGGGGAGGAGTTGCTTCTGCCATCCAGTGCGGCGGACGGGCATCAACTGGAGTCTGGCGGGTTTGCTCGTCTGGGTGTCTGGCGTAAGTTGGTTGTACCCGGAACCCCTCGGGGAACTGGCTGTATCGCCGCTCGTGTCGAATCTGAGGCACCTCGGGATGTTCTGTCAGGTAATCGAGCGCATTGGTGCTGCTTGATTCAATGAATGGCGTGCGCTCCGGCCTTCCATCTCCTACCGCAGGCACGTGCACCGCTGACTTGGGAGACTGCAATCCCAAAGCCGCTACCTTTCTCTCCAACTCCTCCAATTTCTGCTTGTTCAGTTGCTCCTCGGCCCTCATTCGGTTTCTTTCCTCGTTTATCTCCGCCGATCTCTTCTCCTCGGCCGTTCGATCTGCCTCTTCTTGCAGTCTCTTACGCTCTGCCTCGGCCGCTTGATCAGCTTCAAACTTTCGTCTTGCATCCTCCTCCCCTTGTTTCCTGGCTTCCTCGTACATCTGTTGTCGCTGTTCCTCGTCCAGTTTTTTTTTCTCAAGCTCTTCCTGTGCTAACTTCATCGCTTCCTGCTTCATTTGCTCCAGCTTTTGCGCATCGTCCTGCTGCTGCTCCTGCTTCGCGAACCAGCTCTTAAAGCTCTCCACTTGCGCTTTCAGGGCTTCGAACTCGGGGTCTGGTTTCTTCTCCGCCGTAGCGGCAGCAGGTTGTTCCATCGGCTGTTGGATAATGGGAGGGCCGGGGTGGTAAAGCGCGCCGTAGCCATGTGTCGGAGGCTGGAGCTGGCCATGGTACGCGGAATAGGGCGCTACGGGGCGCCCGAGATACCCCGAGCCGCCACCGGACCCATAGGAAATGCCGAGCGAGTTTGGGCCATAAATCGGGCCGGCGGGAGGGTACTGGTGGAAGTCGTTGGAGTATGGCTTGTAGGAATCGTGTTGATGGGGAACCACCGAGGCCGCAGGGTCGGCGGGAGAACCGGCAGTACCGCGCGTGTAGGGTGGCATCGCGGCGCCAAGCTCGCTGCCAAATGCTAGCGAAGGCTGTGTAACTTTCTTGTGCGAGTGCCGTGTCATATCTGGGCGGCGCCGCTCCTGTGAGCGGGCGCGTTTCTCCGGGGTGGGCATGGAAGGCCGGGCGCGAGGCGGAGGGGGACGGAGGGAATAAGAAGCTGGAGCAAGCGGGGCTTCCTGGAGGGCTGCTGGGGTGGAGGGAGGGTTCAACGACCCCCAATCGCTATTGCTATCCCAACCGGCGTCGGACGACGAAGTTGCTTGGTCTTCTGAGTTCGGGCCCTTGCCTTCGACGAGGGGAGAGCTTCTCGGCATTACCAGACGACGAAGAGTGTTTCCTGTCTCGTAGGCGGATGGAGGCTGTGGCAATGTTCGAGATTGGCGGGGAGCGTCGAGGGTTTGGGAGACCGCCCCTCGTTGTCCTGGCTGCATGTCTCCAATTAGTAACCAAGGTAGGTAGGTAGTAGCCGGCCTGCAAGCCTCCCAAGACGGACTCGACTCTACCCCGCGCCGTGATGTGTCGCTGGGAACATTGAGCTTGGGGGGCTGGGGACGGCGCCTGCGCGGCAGGCACGCACCAAGCAAACCACAAAGTCCTCGCAGGAATATATCCCGCGCTCAGGTCTCCATGGAGGTAGTTCAGAGTGGTGTGGCCGCTTGTCATGCAGATTTCGGCTGCAACTCGGCCATCACTCGAATTGTGATACAGGCCATTGGTTTCTCGTCAGTGGCCTCGTTTGTGGTGTAACCAGTGGTGGAGGTTTGGCCCTATCAGCACCGTCTTGGTATGCGGCCGGATTATGCGGCCAGTTCAGCTCCCACACAAATTCGGGGCTGGCTCGGAGCCGAAGAGCGGATCTGAGGCTCTACTGTTTGCTGGAACAGACAGAGAGCAAAGTTGGGGCAAGCCAGGTTTCCCGTGACTACCCCACCTGCACCTTGCACCTGCATGGATCCTGAATGTTCAACGAACCGCTCCTTCCCTTCGGAGCAGGCCTGCAGTTCGACCCGCTGGCAACAAACATTTGTGGAAATTTTGAGTCGGCGATCGTTCTCCCCCGCCAAATAGGAAGAAGACGTTCAACCGAGCGCAACAATTGCTAGAGTTGTGAATCCATTTTAGCATGGCTAGCTTGACGGTTGGGAACCATGGCGACGGCCCGCAGACATCGCATTCCGGGAGTGGTGGCCAGAGTGTCAACAGCGGCACCGGATTTATCTCGACTGGGATGAATTATCACATCGCCAATCTTTCCAGCATGTCCAAACCAAACCCCGGGGTCCTCATTCCCCGTCACTGACATCCTCCCTTTATCAGTTAGCTCACCCGACCCTCAGGGTGTGATCAAAGCAATATTTGGCAAGTTGGGAAGAATTCAACCATTAATATTTCTTCGATCAAGCTCGGATTGCTAACCAATGGCTCAGGCAGCTCGAATCCTGTGAATACTGAGCCGGAACCAGCAAGTAAGTTGCGTAACCAATATTTGGCGCTTTACGGCCCGCGGTATTGACCATTTCATTGTTAAGCTGCCGAGATTTTGCTTTGGTTAGAATCGTTGTCACCTGTCGGGTTCTCTAACCGGCGGGTCTCCTTTTTGAAGCAGCGAGTGCCTGGATCTGGGCAGTGGCTGCTGGACGACCCTGTATTTGGGTCATGGAAAGGCGGCCAGCAACCAAGGACTCTGTGGCTCGATGGAAAAAGTAAGTACGCCCGCCGTGCATTACCTGATACCGTAGGGCGTCTGTTCATACCTGTTATAACCTACAGTCGGCGGTGGGAAGAGCGTACTTGCGTAAGCCCCCAAATCTAGCTTTCGGCGAAGTTGAAACTTGAACCCGAAAACACTAACCAAAACAAGAGCCACCATCACGGGCCATCTCTGGCATGAGATCAGCCACACAAGAGACACCAAGGCCCTTGTGTACATTTGTTTTGGTCTCACAGATGCAGAAGAAGGCCTTACCATGCAGACAATCTTTGCCGACGTTTTGATCCAACTACGCCGCTCGACCACCCAGTTCTCAGCGCAAGTAATACAAACATTCAAAAGCTCCCGGTCCCCCGGGTCTCAGCCAGACTTGGAAGAACTTGTCTGTCTTGAAATGAAAAGCTTCGCTGCCGTTTTCTTCGTCGTCGATGCTCTCGATAGTTGTTCTGATGATGCCGACACTGGCATAAGGGAGCATATGATCAGCTTCATCAAGCGGCTCCCCAACAACTGCAGAACGCTGGTGACCTCCAGGTCCGGCACATCGACATGGATGGACCGGCACTTTGAGGGAACACCAAAAATCAACGTCGAAGCGAAACCTGCCGACGTCAAACTCTACATCGATAGCCGGATCAACAAGAGCTCAAATTTCCTGGATCGAGTGAAAGAGGGAAAGGGGGGAGAGATGTCCCTCCAGGAAGAGATCTACAGCACAGTCATCGACAAGGCTCAAGGGATGTATGCTAAACCTTTACCCCAGGACAAGGAGGCATAATGGGTAGAACTACTGACACTCTGTCGCTTATTCCAGCTTCCTACTCACTCAAATGCACATGAACCACCTTTTACCAGCTGGTCAAGGTACAGTAGGTGATATCCGAGCAGCTCTCAAAAGACTGCCCACAGGCCGAACAGAGACATTCGACACTGCCCTGAAGCGAATCTGGAAGCAAAGCGAGATCCACAAGAGCTGGGCTAAGCACGCTATTTCTTGGGTACTCTCCGCTCAGCGCCCCCTGACGGTCAACGAGGTATGCCATGCTTTTGCCGTGGATTGGAAAAGGGATTCATTTGATCCGGAACGCGTACCGGGGCAAGACAATCTCATATCCAAATGCGCTGGCCTCATTGTCGCAGACCAGGACGACCGAAACATACGAACGCTCCGCCCAGTACACGATTCCGTCGTCTCCTCCTTCGAGGAATCCGAACTGATACCCTCACCCAGCCAGCGCCACCTCGACATGGCCCTTCGGTGCATCGTCTACCTCCGGAACCTCCCCTCCTCAACCACCCCCATCCCCGAGCGCATCTCCAAACTCCCCCTGATCAAATACGCCGCCATCCACTGGTTCTACCACGCCACACACCGCGACGTCGAACGAAGCGACACCCTCCAAAGCTACATCATCAACTTCCTCCTCGACACCCCCCGACTTTCCGCCTCATTCCAAGTCCGCGACAAAAACTTCCCCACCTCCATCACCGGCCTCCACGCCGCCGCCTTCTTCGACATGCCCTCCTGGGCCGAGAAAATCCTCTCCTCCACATCCACCCAACCCCCAGCCGCCGAGCTCATTAACGCCCCCTGCAGCGACAAGCAAACCCCTCTCCACTGGGCAGCCCGCCGCGCTCGCTGCGCCCTCGCCTCCCTCCTGATCACGCGCTACTCCGCCGACGTCAACGCCCTCGACCAATACAGCCAAACCCCACTCCACCTCGCCGTAGAAGGCAACCACTCCGACATGGTGCATCTCCTCTTGCAGCACAAAGCCAACCCCTCCTCGCGAAGCCGCGGCCTCACGCCCTTCGCCTACGCCATCAAGAACGGCCTGTGCGCGGCGGCGCGCGCCCTGGCGGAGAACAAGGTCGAGCTCGACGCCGAGGACAACAAATACGGCACGCCGCTGACGTGGGCGATGGACTACATGAACCTGGAGATCATGGAACTGCTGCTGCAGAATGGCTGGGATGTCAACTGGCAGAACAGCAAGGGGTGGACTGCGCTGCGGCGCGCGGCGCAGCACGGCAGCGAGGCGATGGTGAAGCTGCTGCTAGGGCACAAGGCAAAAGTCGACTTATGCGACCAGTCGACGCGCACGCCGCTGCGGTGGGCGGTGCTGTACGGGCACAGGGCGATCGTGCAGATACTACTAGAGCACGGCGCGGATGTGGACTCTGTGTGCAAGGACGGGGAGACGCCGCTGATGCAGGCCACGATCCGCGGGGATGCGGCGATTGTGTGGCTTCTTGTGGAGAGGGGGGCGAGTTTGGACCTGCAGATGAAGGATGGGTTGACGGCGTTGCATTTGGCGGTCCGGCATGGGTACAAGCAGATCGCGTGGCTGCTGATCGAACGGGGTGTGCGGGTAGATTTGCAGGACACAGAGGGGAGGACCGCGATGCATTTGGCGATATGTGCTGGGGACGATGGTGGGTTTGTGTGGTACCTTGTTGAGAAGGGCGCAGATTACCGCATAGCGGATAAACAGGGCTGCGATGGGCTACTGCTCGCTACGCAGATGGGGCGGCGGAAGGTGTTTCAGTTCCTCTTGGGGCAGGGGGCGCAGGGGGGTCGACAGGATAAGAAGGGGATGACGGCGCTGCACCATGCCGTCCAGAGAGGTGATGTGGAGATGGTTCGCGGGTTGGTGGCGGGAGGGAAGAGTCTGGTCGATACGCAAGAGGAAAACGGGAATTCGGCGCTCCATTTTGCGTCGGGCAAGGGGCGCCACCTGATGGTTGAGATGTTGGTGGAGGCGGGCGCGAACGTCAACCTCTGCAATAAGGACGGCGCTACAGCTCTCCATCTAGCCATGATAGGAGAAGGCCAGGCTACGGGAGATACGCAAGAAGCCGTCGCGATTATGCGGAAGCTGATCGCTGCGAAAGCTGACCTAAACATTCAGGATAACTGGAAGAGGACAGCACTGATGTATGCCGCGCGCCGCGGGGCACAAATCGCCACGTTACAGTTGATACAGCCTGGGATTGATGCTGACAAGAGCCTCCAGGATAAAGACGAGTGGACGGCTCAGGACCATGCTGCCAATGGGAAGCATGAGTGGGTTGTCAAGATGCTTTCGAACGAGCGGGTTGTTAAGATGCTTTCGGATGCTAATCTCGGTCATGTTAGGCATTGAGGGGGTGAATGACCTGGAACACCCATGGTGTGACTGACATGCAGTTTCAGGGTGCTGTGTTCGGTTCGGTTGGTGTCGTGCGAGTTTATCACCATGACAGGTATTTCATTACGGCCATGTTACCACTACTTCAATGTTATGTATTACCGAAACAAATCCTCAAGCGCCCCTCAAAATTCCCCAAGTCCTGTATTTAAAAAATAGCCCCAAGTAGCACCAAAAGGGAAACGAGATGTACAATGCTGCGAGAGTTCCCGCCAAAAAATCATGACCAAAACCCATCATATAGAAGACAAGGCTTGAAGTGTGGTGTCATATCCTACATTGTCCTCACGGCCATGGGCTCCAAGGCGGAGGCGACCCTGGTCGCGAATTCTTCCAGCCGCCTGTGCTGATAAAAGAGTGGGGCGTTCCAGGGGTCGGTGAGGACGGTGTGGTCCCTAGCGACGGGAAGCTGAACGCCCCAGTAAACGTCCCGTGAAACTGCGGTGCCCCTGAGGTATTGATGAACTGGTCCCCTGTCCCACTGTGGATGTTCTGTGAAGCCCCCCCATAGTTTGAAATTGATAGTCTCGGAGAGTAATCTGTCCTTCTCAGGGCCATGGGCACGGGACCTTGCTCGATGGTCTCGGTAAAGTCTGCGATTTTCCCCCGCGCGTAGGGGTTGAGCGCGTGGCTTCCGGCCATGAGCTGGATGTCGTCGATAATCCCTTGCATCAACCCATCAATCTTCTTGCCTTTGCCTAGCGAGTGCAGCGCTGTCGCAACCCGTCTCGGCGTTGAATCTCCAGGCTTCGGCGCCATGGACCGGAATATCTTCTGCAGTGAAAGGGCTTTCTTCTCGCAGCTGTCGAGAACGAGCATCATCGAGGCGGAGGAATCTTTGTCTGTGGAGTTGAGCTTGATGCCGTCCCGGGCGGTTCGGAGTGTGTCTAGCACAAGTGGGAGTCGTTGCGCGACGGTGTGGAAACTGGATGGAAGGCCTGCTGCGTCCTTGACGGCGCCGTAGACCTTCACGGCCGTGTCGAGGATAGCGACGATACCGGAGATCGCGCCGATGAGCTCTACCCCGGACATGGCGCGAGGCTCCCGCCAGTTAAGCCAGGATCCTTATTCGGACGCTTGGAAGTGGTTTGTTGAAAAATCCCGCGTGCAGATGCCAAGAACGGCTGAAAAAGGTGTGACCGAAAAGGATGTGACGGGGACGCATATTATCGAGGTTTGAGCCCAGGCCGCAAAAAAAGAGGCGGAGACCCGTCTTTGTTATGCAGATGGCGCAGTTTACCTGGCCAATACATGGCGGCGCTGTGGGACGCAGCCAGCATGTTCTGTGTGGCGACGTGCATGCATACCTGCCTGTCGCCTCGCTACAAGTGGTTGCCCTCTCACTCGCATGTCTTTCGGCCTCTGTGTTGGCCACTGGCGCACCAAAGCGACTTGGTGGTCCGAGTTGCCGAAGTCGCTGACCTCCATTTCCCATTTTCGGCACGGCACGGCCCCGCTCCTCACTGGCGGAGGAGTTGGGGTTGGGCTCCCATGAGGAAGCGAGAGGGGCAACTCGGGTTCCAACCCGATAACAGCTGTCAGTAGGATTTGACTGGAGGCTGCGGGGCGGTGACCACTTTAAAGGGGCGGTTTCTCCGCCGTTGTGGGGCGCTTTAGTTCGACAACGTCTATTAAGTTTTCCAGTCTGTCGGTACTGACTGGGTTGACCAGCGAGGCTCCCCGCTCGTTCACAATGCCAAGCCTCGAGGCAACCTCGGCCATACTCGCCATTCAAGAAGCGGTGTCCCCGCTTGAGCGCACGGAGAGCCAGGATGGTCCGATCGGAAAGGACGACAAAATATCCAAGGCGCTGTACGAAGTCTTCAAGCGCATCCCCCAAGTTCGCCAGGCGATGCGCAAAATCATTGCCTCCATCCGCGGGAAGAAATTGAAGGATGAAACCCAGCAAGACAAAGTCATCTACCACCGCGTAGAGACAATAGCCACTGGATGCTGCGACCGAACGAGAAACCTGGAGAAGATATTCATGCAAGTGGCCGAAATCGAGGATATCGCCGAGCTAAAAACGCGATACGAATCAGCAGTGGGCCGCGGAGAGCCGGTCGAGACTCTCATGAAGGGCACCGTGGAGCGAGTCCTCCAGATTGTGAAGCAGACCCCGGGCGTTGTTTCCAGGGAAGAGGTGGAGGATCTGGAGGAGACTTTGAAAGCAATTGAGAGCCTCGAATCGTCGCTGGAAGAGGACACTGGGACTCATACCTTCAACAATTATGGGTCTGGCCCACAGAGCATTCATGTTGGGTCGGGGCATCAAAACATTAATACGGGGTCGGCTCCGCAGTTCATTGGTCAATTTCACGCCCCGTTTCAATTTACCCAGACGCCATTCCAAGGGACCGGAGGAACGGCGGGGGCTTATTAGGAGCAGTTGGTCGGGCTTTGTGTGAAAGTACGCAAGGACTATAGTCGCTGTTACTCAACCGAATAATTGGATTAGCTTCTCACGTTCTTGAGGACAACTTACCTTGGACTGTCAAGCCAGCACAATCTCCTCCACATCAGCCTCATCCTCAGGCCACGCCTCGCCATCCATAATCCCATGCACATAAACATGGGCGAGTATTCTGTACCCTCCCTCAACCGGCCTCAGCAAAAACGGTTGTGCCATGCCGCCAAACACGGCAATCCTATCCCCTGCCTCAACCGTGACGGGCGAAGGGTCCGGAGCAACGCCAAAACGGGCCTTCTCAGTCAGGAAGAAGCATTTGTTAGTGCAACAAGCTATAGCCCATCCGTGGAACACCGCTGCCTCGCCCAGCGCAGCAACAATGCGCGACGAAGGTTGCACGGTCATTTTGAGATTGGCAGTGAGCAGCTTTCGGAATACGCGGACGGGCCGCCACCGTCCTGGGATCAATTTGTCCACAAATGCGCCCATGTGGTCGGCCTCGGGCATTTGGAGCATGCGGTACCACTCCTTAAAGAAATAATCAGCCAAAACGTTCTGGTTCGCCATGCGGCCGCCTAGGGTCACGGTCTGCCTGAATGCATTGTTCGTTGTGCCCTCCGCAGGGTAGGCTTCCGACTAAAGGCTGATCTCGAGCCAGGACCGGAAGATTTTGTACGCTTGAGTATGCAGCTTGCTAATTGTGTCTATATCGTGCTAGGTCTTACAGTTAAGAACATCAGGTTAGCGCGGTGCTTCTAAAGCATTGGTGGCCGCTAGGGGCTCGGTGCGGAAGATGACCGTGTTAATAAGTTTGCCCGAAATGATAAGCTTTTTGTCGTTATCGGTAAACCGCCACTTTAATTTGTCCCGACCCCTTACTGTAAAGCGGTAGTCTCTGGAAGACCTTACATCGCCCTCGGGCTAGGCAGGGTCGCTCTAGTTGGGAACCTATGACGGCAGGTCCGCCATTCTGTGGTTGGACGGGACATAATACAGGATATTAAGCCCTTTATCGTACTTAATGGCAGTAATCACTGCCTCTCTATACACGTCGACAACGTCCTTCTTATAGTCGGGCGTAGGTAATAGGATCTTAAGCTCCTGAAATACGCCGTACAGGGCAAAGATCTTATCTTTTAGGTTCAAGGCCAGCTTCGCCTTAACGTTAAGTAGAATGATCCATGCGAACGGGTCGGTATACAGGCCTGGTCCATCGTTATCCATAAACACCTCTCTGGCACGGGTGTCACGCTTAGCGACTAGGTACATGGTTAGCGTAAACTGTAAGCCCATGTGCTCCTGCCAGTCTGTCTAACGGTAACAGGCTGACTTAAGGGCATCAACAGTAATTAGAAGTTTTAACTAGACTATAGTGTTAGTCCTGCAGCGGGCACGGATTCTAGGAAATTCTGCCATAATAGCCTCCTGGATAGTCTACATTCTTTTAAACCAGGAACGTTAAAACAGTGGGGCGAAGGGGTCTTCAGATGCCGTGGTAACTCCTATTGAGACTAGTTATGAGATCTGGGATGAGAAAGTCGTTGTCCGCAGTTAATTTAGAGGCTACTTACTTGCTTTAATCTCTTACACTCGTTGCCGCAGGATGGCCTGTATCTCCCTTTTATTAGTCTCGTTAGTAAGCTCAGTCGCGGTTACATAACGCACAGCTTCCAGTGCCAAGTCCATCTTAAGGCGGCCCTCGCCCAGCTAAATCACTACGTTCCGCGCAAGCTTATAGATGTCGGCCATTAGGGTGACTTAGCCGTTTCGCTCATTAACGGCCTCGGCGCTTTAATCGATGCAGATACTGTTAATCCACAGAGTTTCGTCCGCCTCACGTCCACGCAGCTGGCGTATGGCAGACGTGCAGTTTCTGGTGACAAGAAGCTTCCCGCCGTCACATTCGACAAGCCGCGACGGCGTTTGGGCATCCCACGAGTACAACAGGGCTGTGTAGTCGACGCCATCGTCGGGGTCCGCATCGTCGAGCGAGGCAAAAGCAATGCTGCACCGCAGCGGAGCGTGGAAGTCATCGGCCGGGTGCAATCGCAAGGTTCGGATTCCACGGTCGCCAGGAATGGGCGTGTAGCGGTATGGTGGGAGCTGGGGCTCGTCACCAACTGCAGCCCGGGAGGGCAAGGTATGGTCAGCCATGCTGAAAAGCAGTGCAAAGATTTGAGGGGATATCGCTGGGGTGCATCGTCAAAGCCCGGGGCTGCTCTACCTTTTCTGTCTCTTCTCTTTCAAGTTTAGCAGATTTATCCGGGGGCTGCGCGATCTGTCGGCAGCGCAAGGTACACTGGGCAATAGCAGGGCGATGGAGGGTGTGGTGGTACTATCGGGAGACGGAGTTGGCGAATCAGGCGTTGGCGAACAGATTGCGCTGTCTGTCTTGTGAGGCCTCTCGCTAGAACCTGGGCCTAAGCAGGTTTAGTCACTAGTTTCGACTTCGCAGCCTTACCGAGGGCTGTAGACATTTTGAGAAGAGAAGCATGGAGCCAGAGAGAGGGGTGTCGCAATGCTGGATATCTCGTCATGGTTGACTGAAACCCGAGTCCCGCCGCCGAAAGAACCCGATTTTGTACGTCCTCCGGATAGACGACTCTGAACAGCAGACCTTCGGGCAGCGCAGCCTCCCACATTCCAGCCAAATATCTGCCAAGTTCTGGCCGTGCGAAGCTGGCCGCCAACCCCGACAGGGCCGGCAGACGGTCTTTTTCGTAGGTCAGTTCGAGTTGCAGGTACTCCGATACCAGATCGAGCCAGATCCAGACTAGCTCAGAGGAACTCTCTGGCTGCAGCATGGCCCAGGCCATGGAAGACTTGAGCCAGGCCCGTGACGGCAGTACCCTTGGTGCAGTGCCAGGAGTTAGACGGGTTTCCTTTCTGGGTTGTGCATGCGGGCCTTTCGCTTTTCTAACGGGATAACGCCTTGGAAAGCTGCGCGGATCCGTGTCCAACTGTCCACACTCACACCGCATGTCCGTCTTACACTCCCATACCATCTCTTCGGCGTGGAAGTGAAGTGTTCGGGGTGCCAGCAGCCTTTCTTGAAACGACCATGCGCGGGTGAGGAGCGGAGAATCGACAGCGTGTTGCTGTGCATTGTCCCCGTTAAGAAAGCGATCATGTGCAACATGTAGTCTATGTCGCACGAAGGCGGCTGGAGTTGAGGTTGGAAAGGGGTTCTGCTCAGCTGCCCCGGATGAGGCGCTTCTGATAATCAGCTGTGATGCGATTCGGGGGTTGATGGTATACCGGCTGTCCGCGGATTGGAACTGCGTCCATCTTTCGGTAAACAAAGTGGCCTTGTTATCAGGGCCAAATGTTGCAGCAACGGTAAGAAACGAGTTCTCGTAAACTTCAGCCATCGATGCTGCCTCCTTGTCCCAATCCGCCTCGTCGTCTTGCAGAATACAAAGAGAGTCGATCCACAAGTAGCGCACTCCAAGTGCCCAGGAAAGCTTGATGGCGTCCCGAAACGTCTGAGGAATATCCTGCCAAGGAATCCCCTTCAACCGGTCAGCCAGCAAGGTAGTTGTGGTAAGGAGCGTTGATCCTCCTCCGGCATTCGCCCCCCACCGGTAGCTAAGGGCGATGTACTGCCCCCGTTCGCCGCCCGAGACCTTCAGCTTCATGGTCGATGTGTCTTGCACTCTGGGGTCTCCCAGATCGAGGATGCGTGTTGGAAGCTGAGGATTTTCCACCACCGTGCAGACCATGTGGAATTCAGCACATTGTCGGATCCACGTCTGCGTGAGCTCGGCTACCCATGGTATTTCTAGGCGGCACGGAAGGTTTCGAGAAACCAATCGCGCAGGAGGATTCCCCAGGGCGTTGGGTAGCGTGTCGGGCAACTTGTCGGCATCCTGGAATAGATCAAGCGGAACAATCATCCTGGGCGCATCGCTATTCAGAAAGTCGTAACAAAGGCTGACTTGGACGAAACTGTGATATGAGACAGCGACTGCTGTCAGCTCGGCCTTGTTTCCGCCGAGGCCGGCTTTCCCGAGCTCAGCGCCAACGGCTGGAGCAAAAGATGTAACGGCGTCTCGAATAAGTGAACATGTTGTGCAGGTTCCATCTTCAGCGGTAACATGGAGATTGCGGAGTGGGATCTCGTGGCTCTCCTTCCTCAAGGGCGACGACCATCCTTCCAGGCGGCAGGTATAGCAACGACCACCGCCTGCTTCGGTCCTGGACATGGAAGTGGTCCAGTCTTGGTCGATTGCGGCGGCTGTAGGTACAGTTTGTGAATTGATTCCGGGTGTCGAGTCCCTTATCCTTTGTCGGGAAGATATCTGAGAGATATAGGTAGGTGCCCAGGGTTGACGTCTAGCCCTCAGCTCTCAGCTCTCAGACACCATCGAGGAATTTTGTGTTGCAGTCGTGGTCGGTCGCCTGGACGAACACAGCTGGGGAACTGATGAGGGGCTTCCAATCCCCTGTGGGGCGGGGGCCGAAGCCGACCCCTGAAAACAACTTCCCCAAAAACCCCGCTTTCTTGGCATACTAGCCACTCACAGTCAAACCCCCGTTTAAGCTGGCAACCAACAGCCTGGGCAATTCAGACGGACGGATTGGTTGCGCTCGACATAGTCTAACGTCTACAATCCACCTCATGTTGAGTTTGGTTGAGACACCTCCTAGATTCAGTCGCGGGGGTGTAGAAAATCCTCCAACTGATGACATCACTGCCTTACCGGTCAGTCACAGCGGGATGGAGGCAACCCGACCTGTTTGCCCCCTCACCCCGAGCTCGTCGAACTTTACGCGCCTCCGTACGACCTGCTCGGCAAGACCGCCGACAAGCTCCTCCCCCGGCCGCCCGTAAAGAGCTTCGCCGTCATCAGTAATGACCGACCCGCAATTACCAATCATCGAGAACAAACCCCATGGCTATGTAACACAAGCTGCTTCGTGAACTTTTCTGAACATCGCGTAAGTACGTGGACGCTGTCCTGAAGGAAGAGCTCTTTTTTAAGCGGCAGGTCTTGAGGATGCGTCCGAGGATGATGCCGGTACCGGCTCCGGCAGGAACTCGACGGATCCCTGGTGCAACATCTCCTCAACCGCTGCCCTATCGACCACCTTACCCGCTACCCGCCCTTCCTGTCGACCATGAAATTGATTAAACGCGAGTGCAGCCTCCCCCCTGAAAAGCTGGCGGCCGCCTTAGGAGCCTACGACTGCGAAGAGGGGTCGAAAACAACCACATCAGCCCCCTTCATCTCAGCCTGGACCGACCTCATCAGCTTCGTCGTTTCCCAACACCCCACCACCCTCGACACCCTCCTGCACGCGTACATCATCGCCCGAGCCACTCACTCCCACCCGCTAAACAGTGGCAGCAAACGCTCTTAAATCGGTCCTCTGGTGTGTGCCACAGTACGCACGCTGACCTCAGCAGGGGCTAACATCAACGCCCGCACCGGCGAGTCTGGAGCCACGGCGTTATTCACGCTGTGCGAGAATTACGCTAAGACAGAGTCGTTGTATCGGCGTCAACCAGACCTGTCTCCCTATACGAGTCTGAAGCCCGTCTACCCGATGCGTCTGAGCTGGTCGAGAGTGGAGTTTTTGGAGTTTCTGGTCCGAGAGGCGGGAGCAGAACTGGGGCTGGGGGCGAGATACAGGATGAGAGGCTGGGCCGTTTGTACGCCGGTTGAGGTCCTCGCGGAAGTGGACGAGGCGGGAATGTGGTGAGATGAGGAAAGGCTGATGGTGGAGAGGCTGTATCGAGTGTTAGGGGGGGATCGGGTGCAAGTGGTGAGGAGCTAGTGGCGGATTAGAATACTGCTTAGTGCTGCAGAAGATTTAGCGTGGTTATTTAAGACGAATTGTGGTTTATAGAATGTCCAGTTTCACTGTGGTTGTGAGCTGGTAGCCCTGAACTGGGGTGAGAGGGGACGGGCTGTGGCTGATTCCTGTCCTGCTTTTCGTGAAATTAACGGCAAGTTCGCTATTAAAGTAGACGTAAGGATGCGGCTGGACAAACTCCCGAATGTAGATATATCGCTGAGATTTAGTGAATAAGGGGCCGAGGCCTCTTTGGCGATGGCACGATGCATATGTAGACCATTTTAAACGCCCCGTTCGTTGATAATGCAGTTGATAGTAGTTGGTGGGCAATCTATGCCCACTTATCCAAGAACCCAACCCTTTATGCTAGATATGTTCCGACTTCTTTAGGCCGCTGTTTACTTTCCAAGAACGATTGGGCGTTCCGTGTCCTCTGTCGATTCATGTCCCTCCAGTAAGCTCTACTGACACAGTCCGATAAGTAATTTCTCTACTTTCGACGTGGAAGAGGTTCGGGCCATGTGTTCCTTTAGTGTCTTTCCGTAAATGTCTTTGGCGTCTATATCCGCGCCGTTTTGTATGAGTAACCTAATTGAGGTTAAATCTCTCTTCTCGAAGGCTCGGTGAAGAGGAGTGTTGTGGTTGGTGTCCTCGGTGTTCATATCGGCGCCCCTCTCTAATAGCAGCTGCGTAATATCATTCTGCATCTAGTTAACGGCTCTGAACAGCTGTGTGCACCCATAGTGATCTCTCTGATGTATATCGGCGCCATGATTAAGGAGAAAATTAACAATCTTAAGGTTCCCTCGCGCGGCTGTAAGATAGAGAGCACCCTCACCCCCCGTGATGAAGTAGTTGATGACAGTTGCGGCACCCAGAGCCAGTAGCCGCCTGGTGATTGTCTCATGTTCCCGTCATATGGCTTTGCGCAAGGGCGTTTCATTGTCCCCCTCTGTTGTAAGAAGGTCGGCGCCATTCTCGACTAATAGTGCCACGATTTTCTTATGTCCACTCTGGGCAGTGTAAAGGTGTGTATCCCTAATCTGTTCTTGCATTAATGCTAATAAATCGAGCTCCGTCATCGTTGGTTATGGCGGTGTATCCCCACTGCTTCCTTGGTCTCTTCTTTGGATTCCGACCCTTAAGATTTATCGATTTCAGTAGCTGGAATGCTCTAAAAGACGACGTAATATGAGTTAAAGTGGTTCTAGTGTCTGGACAGCGTTCCGATCTGGGGTCCAGTGTTTCGTAAAGATTCGTCTATAGCCGAGGCAGACCCCTGCATGGTCCGCTGAGTAGTGATAGAAGATTGCGTGCTAGATCATGGTCGTCCGCCTGGCCTATGTGCTTCGGCCAAGACATGGCGTACTTTAAGAGTGGGAAACCACATTCTAACGAGTCGAGCTGTATTGGGGTGTGGAGGTAACTGATCTTCTCTATTATTAAGTACTTGATAGACGCTCTGTAAAGTCGGTAGTGTGCCTGGGCTTGTACTCTTTTACGAGAGATCTACGTGGTAGTGTCGCTGTTTACCATCGTAAGACCTATATCCTTATCTAGTACTAACGCTCTTTCCCTTAACTGTTAACATGTTCGTGCTCGCCTTTACACTCGGCTTAATAAAATGCACCGTACTATCCTCTAGCAACACTGTATTCGCTGACATGGATGCGTTTTTAGACACTCCTAATGCCGTAGATAAAGACGTCCTTAGAATGGACGGCCTGTACACCCCATGCGTGGTCGCACGTTCCGGAGGTGTCGTCTGTGCAGGTCTTGAGGTCTGGATACAGGCAGAGATGGCTTTGAAGGGCTCTGTGGCAATGGGGTTGCCTTAGGAGTACGGCGGTTTCGGTCTGGATTAGGGTGAGGTAGATGTTGGAGGCATTCTAAGATTAGTAGTTCAGAGGACGGAGTCCTCCGAGGCAGTGGCCCAGCCCCAGGCGGGCCCTTTGCCCTCGATGGCGCCGGAAGGAGCGGCTAAACTAGCGTCCCCAGAGTCCTTAATTTAGTGGTGGAGTTCTCCTTATCAGCCACACTACGGAATTGGCTTTACTTAATAGGTTGTGCTTTGCATCGCTCCCTTGAGCTTATCTGACAGGTAGATGCTAAGATTGTAGCGGCAGGGCCTTTGGTATAAGTTAAAGGCTCTCGCCCAGGTTAAAGTAGTTTGTGCAAGTGGTTAATGTATGGCGAGAGCGCAGATGGCCGGTTGATATGGTTTTGCCTGTCCGATCTATGCATGCGAAGTACTGCCTGGAAATTTTTGCGTACTGTTCTCAGCTTTAAAACGTCACTGACCAGATTGAACACATATTGTGGGATCCCTTCTGTAATGAGAGCGGACATCTCGAACAAGGTATGCTAAAGCATCAGAGCAGGTGTACAGGACTAACGTTTTGGGTTTGGTGCAGCCCTTTCGATCATCAGATGGATCGCCAGTCGGCAGCTAAGAGTCTTTGCTACTGAACTTGGGCGATTTCGCAGCTGAGGAGATATTAAGTAGTTACGAGTCTGTTTCACTTCCTATATCGCTTTGGCGACTTGCGGACCTTCTTGCTTAAGCCGAGGAAATGTGTTAAGCTTGAGAGCCGGAAAGCGGGTCACGCGGTATTAAGTTAAGACGACGGACGAGGAAGCGTAAGCTATTATTTAGTCCAGCTGATGAACTCAGGTCAGAAGATGAAGCGGAGTACCGTAGAAGAGAAAAATGATGCCGCGGAGCGCGCTGTGGCGGATAACAGGCAGTACACGACTCTAAAATCGACACCATGAATTTCCCTTTCCTTCTTCGGAACTGAGCGGTTGCCGCCTTGGCCTGAGCCAGGCTGAGCTAGACTGAGCGAGAGGGTCGCAGTTCTGGGCTGTGTTAATATAACTTTTTTAGTATGTCAATACTTCAAATTCTTTGTGTGACGCGCTTATAAGCGCTGGATTGTCACACGAATCCTCCTATCCCTGAATAGCCTCCATACCAGCGATCGGACCGATCGCTGGAATCCCATTTGAATTACTGCGCGGTCGGAGCGATCGCTGGAATTCTATTGAATTACTGCGCGGTCCGTTCCAGGCCACAACAACGGAGGAATGGAGCTACCGCGTTGTACGCAGTATTTAGAGTAGCTGTTGGAAGCCCTCGGCTTCCAACGTTAGAAGCAGAATGAACACACCCGTTTTTTCCCATGACAGAGCCTTCGATCCACAGCGTGTCACATAGATCGATTGTATCTATCCTTGCTGCTTCGAAGCATAGCTTCTCGCTGTGTTTGCCGGCTGCTCGTCCTTCTTCGCTTGCAGGCCTGCGCGCCGCGCCTCCTAAGCGCGGCCCTCGGCGGCTGTGTATAGGTCGTCAGCCATGGTGGTGGTGGTGATGGTTGGTGGTGATGATGGTTGGTAGTAGTCAGCGATCACCACAAAGCAAAGGAGACAAATACAAAGCAAAGGGGGGACCTCGATGCAGCCAAACAAAGGGCCCTGTTTTTCGGCAAAGCAAAGCAAATCCGAGTGCATCCTTTGCTTTGACTATTTGTCAGTCTTGGCAAATAATTAGCCCTGTTCAGGCCGATTCTTGGCCTTGGCTGGACAATCTGATTGGCGTTTCGGTGTAAAATGAGGCCGTTCCGAGTGAAATTTTGCTCTCTGGGCCGTGCCGCAACTCTCCCTACATTATACCGCCTGTTAGCCACCCATCAATTGACCTTGCCGCCGTGCTGCACCATTACCGCTATGCTGCCTCTTAGTACTATACCTGATTCGAGCGACGCTGAGTCTATTACTAGCGATACCAGTTCCCTGTTACCGACCGTTTCCACTATAGGGAATAGCGTGTTTTCTGTATTTCGCCAGGCGTAAAGCATTACTGATTAATTCCGCGAAGTTAAGAACGTACTAATTGATTCGATTCTTAACATTGCTAAAATAAGGAGACTTAAGTTTAGTAATAAGCAGTACGTGCTGGAAAAGTAGCTGTATTGAACGAAAGAGCGTGAATCTTAGATTTAAGCCTATAGCGAGTAGGTAGTTAAAGTTAGTAAGAGCAGCACTGTAGTTAGAACACACTAAGTCTGTAAAACTTTATGTAATTACTAACGTATATATAAAGCTAAAGCTATTACTTCTACGAAAGAGTATCTGCAGGTTAAACATCGCTTATTTAAGCCTGGTATTAATCTGCTGCTGTAAAAGAGGGTTAGAAAAGATACATTAGAGGCAGGGCAGTAGTTGCTAGGTTTTACTAACGTTAGTAATAGTAATAGTAAGAAGTCGGTGTAAATGCTAATATTAATTATTACACGTAAATTAATTAAAAATGCTCTACTTATGTAGATTATTAACGCTGATATACTATTCGATATAGTTAAACACCTTTATTTCCACTATCTTTTAATACTTCTAAATGCTAACTTAACTTCGTCACTAATGTTAGAAGGAGTGAGTATTATTTAGAGGTAGATTAAAGATTGGTATAAGGTTAAAGCGAAACGATTAGAGGAAAAACTAGTATAGGTCAGTAACGGTATTCACCTTTCTTTCGACCTCTAGACCTCTCTTAATCAACACGCGTTATTAAGGATAGTTATACATTACCTTAATAATTAGGGTAAAGGGTATAAGAAGTTACTTAGGCTTCCGCACCTCTAGGGTAACTACAGTAATGAGAATTTTACACCGTTAATCATTATTACGATTTGACAGTTTAAAATTAAAAGGAAGATCGCGTTTTTCTAGGCTAACAATCATAACGCCAATAACAACTGTATCCACACTATTCTTCAAGAGTTAATATTTAATACTGACTATAAAGTAGTATTATAAGCTTACTAAGTGCGCTACCTTAACTATGTTATTAATTGTTAGGTTTTTACAACCCTAACCCAGCCAGTGTGGTTAGAACAGTGTAGCTGGATCCACGCAGCCGCTCTGCGGATGCATCCGTGGATCTGCACAGCCAAGAACGCCAGACTCCACTGCTAACCTCGTATTCAGTCAGCCAACCTCGCTTCACAGAAGCGAGTGTGGCCAATGCACTCCGTGCACTGGCCACCCTCACGGCTATAATAACACGGCTTCCACTCTCAAAGATAGAAAGAATTAATCACCTTCAACATACACTGCTTTCTAATGCCTTGACCCCTTTTGCTTTTTAACAGGTTATGAGCCCGGAGTCTCCTCCTACTACACTACTCTGGCTTCCAGCCACTGCACTACTCTGGCTTCCAGCCACTGCACTACTCTGTCTTCCAGCCACTGCACTATTCTGGCTTCCAGCCACTTGTTGCACTCTGTGCAAATAATTATACACTGCAATACGTAGGTATAAGTTGTGTTCACAGTTGTGAATAATAATAACCTACGTGGCCTGAACACTCTGTTTAGCCTAGTGGTATAACCCTCTACACTTCACCTTTGGATTTATAAAGGCTGCGAGTTCAACTTGCACGTAAGTAAGATTTTTTCTACTTTATAGAATTAACTGATGTTACACTGCGATTACTTCGATTGAACTGTGTTTGGAAAATTCAGCCTATTAGGCAGTTTCTTCTAAGCAGTCTAGACTCCTAGTATTACAAAACCACTGTATTCTACAGAGGTATAAAGCCCACCATAGCTGGAAAACTGGGCTAAATAACTAAGCTAAAAGGCTCTGAGAATTATCAGGGCTGGGCTATAATGGCAAAGGCATATCTCTTGCGAGAAGGCCTCTTTAAGGCTATTACCAGTGCTGAGAATATATACGATCGGATATAGGAAAAATCACTAGCTGATATAATCCTGATATGTGAGTATGATACAGCTAATCATATCCAGGCTTACAAGACTGGTTTCGAGGCTTAGAAGACTCTAAAAGATCTTTATAATTCAGATGGATTTATAAGCAAATACCTTCTATTACAGAAGTTCTATCAGACCTCACAGGCTGATTTTAAGACTGTTGAAGCTTACGTAAGTAAGCTAAAGTCTATACTTGATAACCTGGCTGCTTAAGACTTGAAAATGCCGGAAATGGCTAATATAGCTTAACTATTACAAAATCTTAAGCCTGAATTTGGACCATTTGTAGCCCAAGTAACCCAGAGCCTACGGGTTAACCCCTAAGCCTATAACTAGGAGAGCCTGATAGCTAATTTGCTTAATAAAGCAAAACGGCTTAAAGTCTCTAAACCTTCTATTCAGTATGTGAAAAACTGGAAGAAGAATAAGCCTACTACTATATTCTGCAAATACTGCAAATTGCGTGGCCACACGGATAATAACTGTGCTTTTCTCCACCCTAAAAAGGCTCCGAAAGGTTGGAAAACTTCCAATTTAAAGGCTGCTTTTAAGGTACAAAAGACTAGCTAGAAACACCGTCAGAGATAACAGAAACTCCCTTATGAAAAGAGAGAGGAAAAAATAGCGGTTATTATAACTGCATTTACCCTTAAATCCTCCTTTATATTAGAGACAGCCTTACAAACTGAATCTGAAGTCGAAGATATTATGTTCGAAGACGTTCCACTTAAAAACTCTCTTAACACAGCACTTAAGGTAAAAAATAATTATACCCTTTTAAATACTATAACTAATAACCTTTTAGTTCTAAAGTATGGCTTGAAGGATCTATTAGATTAGGTAAAAGAATCATATTTAGAAAGAGATATAAATCTTATATATAAATTTATATTTGATACTGGCGTATTAGTTTATGTAATATATAATAAATCATGGTTCACTTCTTATAAAGAAATAAATACTACTGTGAAATGGGGTGAAGTAAAAACCTTATTAATACGTGGAGAAGGAATATGTAAAATAACCTTTACTAATACTGGTAAAGAAGTTACTTTAAGGAAGTGTTTCTATATACTAGAATTAGGTATAAATATAATAAGTGTTACTACATTACCTCTAGATATCCTTTAGATTAGTGGAAATAATACCCTTATTATAATAAAGAATAACCAAGTAATAATAAAAGGGCAAGTAAAAGAAGGCTTATACTTTCTACCTGTATAACCTTCTATATACTCTATAAATATAATAATGGATTTACTCTATCAAAGATTCGCTTATATAAATAAACAGAATCTGCAGAATCTAGTGAAAAATACTATAATAAATTACCACTATAAACAAAATAATAATAATAATAATAAATGCTTAGAATGTAAAGTGTGTGCGTAAGCAGAACTTCTAAATAAACGAAATAAAGAAAGCAATAATAAAATACAGTATAACTATATGGAAAAAATATCTAGTGACCTTTATGGGCCGTTTAGAATAAAAACATATAATAAAAAATCATACTTTATAACATTCCTTGATAAAAAATCTAGATATCTAGAAATACAGCTCTTAGCTAATAAAACAGAAGTACTTTCAGTATTTTTAGAATATAAAGTAAAGGCTGAGAATAATATAAAAGGATATAAAATACGCGTTTTTTAATGCGATAATGGGACTGAATATAAACACCTTTTGAAGTATTTAACGAAAGACGGTATAATAATATAATTAAGTCCTCTATATATATATGAATGTAATAGCTTGCTAGAAAGAATAAATAGAACAATAATGGTTAAAGTACGTGCAGTATTAATACAATCAAACGTACCGAAATATCTATAGGGTGAAGCACTTTAAGCTATAGTATATATATATAACAGAACACCTTACAGTGCCCTTAGATTTAAAACTCCATACGAAGTGGCTAATAATATAAAACCAAGTATTAATAATATAAAGATCTGGGGTTTAATAACATATTATAAAATAAAAGGACCTAAACGATTAAAACTAGAACTATAAGCCGAAGAAGGAATTTTAGTAAGCTATAGTGAAAATAATAATAATTATAAAGTCTTTGATTTAAAATTAAGAAAAATAATATAGTCAAGGGATGTAAAAGTCCTTAAAGGCCAGTTTTTGAAAGAAAAACAAATAAAACATGTCTCTTTTTAAAAAGAAGTAGAAGAAATCGAAGCTGAAGGCTTTAATATAACTGATACACTATATAATAATAATTTAAACAATTCAAATAATAATAATTCAAATAATCCAAATAACAATAATTTAAATAATCAAAATAATAATAATTCAAATAATAATAATTTAAATAATAATAATAATTTTTTATTATTATTATTTGTCTTACACTGTAGGAGCTGAAAGCTCCGCCCGTGAGGGCAAGCGGTCCCTCTACTGCTAACTATCTACTGTCAGGGTGTGGTTGGGGCGTTTCCACCCCGCCCACTCTTCTATTTATCCTATTAAAATACATATAGTTTAATCTCGATTATTAAACGTGGTGACAGGTTATAAGGTTAGTACCTTATACTAATATGTGTTATAAGTGAGATAAGGGTGTAAGCGGGTTGTTCTCGGTTCTGTTACACTTACACCCTTTAACTGTAATGGCTTAGAGGTCCTACGTCACCTCCTTTTTTATCCAGGGTAAAAAGGGAGACCCCTTTAACCTAAAGCAGCTCCCCAGGGTTTAACCAGGACTAAGGCGTTAATGGCTTAAGGGTAACTTTATAATATCTCCCCCTTTTAATCTGGTCTTCTTTACACTACTTTAGTTATTGCCAGTTTATGGTTTTTTATTCGTTATAACTTTTAATTCTACACTTTATTAACTTACTTCCTTTAAGCCGTTATCGCTTCGTTCCTTCTATCTAGGGTCGCTAGCGTGGCCAGTTAACCTCTATATGCCTCCTCTAGTAGCCTTATGGCTTCCATCTAACCTTTTTATTAAAGCTAGCTGGCCTTCACGGTTTTTATAGCTCCACTCTCTAACCTTTATAAATTCTTCCTTCCTCTTTAACCTTTCTTTAAAACTTTTCTTCCTTTAACCACTAACTTCCTCCTTTTAAGCTTTAAACCTTACACGCCTTATAATCGCCTTTTTATACCCTTACTCACTCACTTCTATTATTATTATATCCGTCCTAAGCCTTTATAAGTGTAACTCTAACGGCTTTAATTATAACTCTCTTACCACCACCACCTGTAACTACCTTATTAACACCCTGTTAATTATCTACATTATCCCCTTTTTATTATATCGCTAATATGTTACTAATAATAATATTAATAAGTTACCTTACTTAACCTGTATTAACTTATTAAATAATTATATTTATTTAAACTCCCCCTTAGATTATTATAAGTGCTATCCTATTTAGAGTAAGTAACTACTCTTACCATTTACAAAGCACTTACTAACTGATTACAGACTTAACTTATTACTAAAAGTGTAGTGACAGTTATAATAATTATCTTTATATAGTAAATTCTTATGTCGTTTACACTCCATTTACTATCTGCTAAACTATTTAAGGTCCAAGCTTTACCTACACTTTAAAGTGTTATATTACTATTATAGTAATTTATACATTTTATAAGCTAACTACCACTCCGGCTTATTAAGATATAAGTAATTTCTTCTATTAAATCGTATACAGGTTACTAACAGTGTGATAATTAATTAACTAATTTAACATAGTCTAACAGGTCTAGCTGTCTCTTTACCTTAATATTAAGATGGTTAAATAATAGGCTATTAAGTGTTTAAGCTGTAATTAAAGCGTCCCTCCCACTCCCTTTAACTTAAGTTTATCTGTTATAATTTATAATAATCCTAATAACGGTCCCGTAACGCCGGCTTAGGCTGCCCAGGTGCCTTTACCTACCACTCCTATAGGTAGCTTACAGGTTAATATCACTCCGTTTATTTAAGCCTAACGTCTTAAGATACGTTTAAACCTTATTTAACGTTATTTAACTATACTTAACGGTCTTACTAATCTAAAGGGCCAGATTACTTAATAGTAGGCCAGTTAGGACGTAAATACATGTTAATCACAGTCTGTTTACAGTTCGTTCGCTGCTAATTATCGTTATAGGTTATTATTAATAACGCCCGGGACTGGAACCGTCCTCCTTTTAAAGGTCTTTAAGTTAGTAGTGGTAACTGCGTTTAATCGGTATATAATAATGTAGGGGTTATTTACAGTATGTTTACAGTGCATTTACAGTGTGTTTACGGTTTAGGTCTTTAATTATATAGTTATCCCTTAATATTATTTGCTATCTTATCTTCCAGGTCAGGTCTCTGCTGTGCTGCCCTAAAATCTAAGCTAACATCTCGGCATCTTCTTCTTTTTCGTGCCCTGTGTGTTGTCGGGGTTGGTGCGGTAATAATAATAATTTAAATATTAGAATAATAACTAAGTTATAAACACGCTGTATAAATTCTAGCTAAGATATAGCTCTCTCTCTACCTTAAGTGGTAATAGAAATCCTCAGAAAGAGTGATAAATACTATAATCAATATCAAAGGATCGTTATAAACCTCATCACAAATAACGTTAATATATTCTATATAAAAGATACATAGAAAGAGCCTTCCACTTATAAATAAGTAATAAATGGGCTAGAAAAAGAAGAGTGGAATAATTCTATACGTGAAGAATTAGAAGAGCTTGAAAATTAACGTACATGGGAGCTAGTTAATTTACCACATGATAGAAAGGCTCTTAAAGGCCGTTAGGTATATAAAAAGAAGATAAATAATACTAACAATACTATAAAATATAAATTAAGATAGGTAGTTTAAGGATTTAACTAGGTTAAATTTCTAGATTATTTAGAAACCTTTTCTACAGTATATAAGCTAGAAACATACCAAATACTATTTGTGATAGCTATATCAAATAAATAGCCTATATTACAATATAATGTGAAAAATGCCTTCATATATATAGATATCGATTAAGAAATATACGTATAACTACCTACTAGTTTTTATAATAATAATAATAAAGTCTGTCGGCTGTGTAAAACGCTGTACAGTTTAAAACAAGCTTTAAGGCTGTGGTATAAACATTTATTAAAGATATTAAATAAGTTGGGATTATTATATTTAATTACGATAAAGGTGCCTTTATAAATCTAACTATACAGTGTATAATATTATATTATGTTAACGATATAATAATAAATAATCCTAAGGCTGATAATATAATTACCTAAATAAACAAAGCTAAGGACGATATAAAACTACAAGTATTAGGTAAAATAAATACATTCCTGGGAATAAATATCTTAATAGATTATAAAAATAATAAACTACATATACATTAAAATAACTATATTAGAAGCTTTCCTCTACCAGAGAAAGGTCCCCGAGGTGGTGTCGCCCTAATGCCGGTGCGGTATCGCCCTGGAAACGGCGGCACACATGATCCTAAGGTGCCCAGAGTATAATAAGAGCAGCTTGTACAGCATTCGGCTCCACGACCGGTAAGACTTGAGAGTAAGGCTATCACACCTAGTAAGCGTAGCGATTATCACTAACTGGATTATGGAAACTAAAAGGCTGGAAGAATACAGCCTGGCTAAGATACTTAATAATAACGGGAGAGGCTTAGGCAGACCGCTACCGGACCGCACCAACCCTGATAATATACAGGGTACGAAAAAGAAGAAGATACCAAGACGTTAGCTTGGATTTTAAGGCAGTATAGTAAAGACCTAACCTGGAAGATAAGACAGTAAATAATATTAAAGGATAATTATATAATTAAAGACCTGAACTGTAAACATATTATAAACGTACTGTAAATATACTGTAAATAACCCTTACACTATTATATACTAATTAAACGTAACTACCATTACTAACTTAAAGACTGTTAGGAGGAGGATAGTTCTGGTCCCAGGTGTTATTAATAATAACTTATAACGATAGTTAATAGCGAACGAACTGTAAACAGACTGTAATTAACGTATACTTACGTCTTAACTAACCTACTATTAAGTAATTTAACCCTTTAAACTAATAAGACTGTTAAATATAGTTAGACAACGTTAGATAAGGTTTAAACGCATCTTAAGACGTTAAGCCTAAGTAGGTAGAGCGATATTAACCTGTAAGCCACCTGTAGGAGTGGTAGGCAAAGGCACCTGGGCAGCCTGAGCTAGCGTTACAGGACTACCACTGGGACCACCGCGAATTATAACGGATAAACTTAAACTAGAGGGAGTGGGAGGGACGCTTTAATTATAGCCTAAACGCTTAGCAGCTTATTATTTAGCTATCCTAACATTAAGGTAAAAAGATAACTAGACTTACCAGATTATATTAAACTAATTAATCAGTTATCACACTGTTAATAACCTATATACGACTTAATAGAAGAAATTACTTACATCTCAGTAAGCCAGAGCGGCAGCTAGCTTATAAGACGTATAGATTACTATAACAGTAACGTAACACTTTAAAGTATAAGTGAAGCCTAGACCCTAGACAGTTTAACAGATAGTAAATAAAGCGTAAGCAATATAAGAACTTACCATATAAAGATAATCACCATAACCGTTACTACATTTTTAATAATAAGCTAAGTCTGTAATTAGTTAATAAGCGTGCCGTAAATGGTAAAAGCAGTTACTTACTCTAAACAGGATAGCATTTATAATAATCTAAAGGGGAGTTTAGATAAGTATAGTTATTTAATAAGTTAACACAGGCTAAGCAGGGTAACTTATTAGTATTATTACTAATAATACATTAACGATATAATAAAGAGGGGATAACGTGGATAATTAATAAGGTGTTAATAAGGCAGTTACAGGTGGTGGTAATAAAAGGGTTATAATTAAAACCATTAGAGTTACGCTTATAAGGGCTTAAGATAGATATAATAATAACAGAAGTAAGTAAGTAAGGGTATAAAGAGGCGATTACAGGGCATGTAAAGCTTAAAGCTTAAAAGGAGGAAGTTAATAGTTAAAGGAAGAAAAGTTTTAAAGGAAGGTTAAAGAGGAAGGAAGAATTTATAAAGGTTAGAGAGTAAAGCTGTAAAAACCGTGAAGGCCAGCTAACCTTAATAAAAAGGTTAAATAGAAGCTATAAGGCCATTAGAGGAGGTATATAAAGGTTAGCTGGCTACACTGGTAACCCTAGATGGAAGGAATAAAGCGATAACAGCCTGAAGGAAGTGAGTTAGCAGAGTGTAAAACTGAAAGTTGTGACAAATAAAGAACCACGAACCGGTAATAACCAGAACGGTGTAAAGAAGACCGGATTAAAAGGGGGAGATATCACGGAGTTACCCTTAAGCCGTTAGCGCCTCGGTCCCGGTTAAACCCTGGGGAGCTACCCTGGGCTGAAGGGGTCTCCTTTTCTACCCTGGACGAAAAAGGAGGTGACGTAAGACCTCTAAGCTATTACGGCTAAAGGGTGTAAGCGTAGCAGAACCGAGAACGACCCGCTTACGCCCCTATCTCACTTATAACACACGCTAGTATAAGGTATTATGACCTGTCACCGCGTTTGGTAGTCGAGACCAAACCACATGTATTTCAGTAAGATAAACAGAAGAGTGGGCGGGGTGGAAACGCCCCGACCACGCCCCGACAGTAGATAGTTAGCAGTAGAGGGACCGCTTGCCCTCACGGGCGGAGCTTTCAGCTCCTACGGTGTAAGACAAATAATAAACTATATTAGAAATATATTAGAAAAATATAATATAAATAACCTATATCTAAAAAATAACCCTCTTCCAGCTAATAAATTATAAGGCAATAATCAGAAGGCGTTACAGGAAGAAATAACAATATATCAACAATATATAAGGTCGTTATTATACCTAGCTTTAAAAACAAGACCTGATATAGCCTTTACAGTTCAATACTGTGTAAGATACTGCTCTAACCCTGGAATTCTACACTTCTAAACAGTAGATAATATATTCAGCTATTTAAATAAATATCCTAATTTAGGAATAATATATACTAGAATAAATAATTATAATCTTATAATAAAAGCTTATAGTGATTCAGACTGGGGTAACTGCCTTAATAGTTAAAGATTAACTACTGGATATTTAACTACCCTGGGTAATAATTTAATAAGCTGGGGAGTTACATTACAGAAATCAGTAGCGCTTTTAAGCACAGAAGCTGAATATATGGCTATAACAGAATGTAGTAAAGAAACAGTTTATTTACAGAATATTATAAATGAATTAAATAGTTTATTACAATTAAAAATACTAATAAATATACCTGTTATATTAGAAGATAATATAGGTGCTATAACACTTGGTTATAATGCAGAATTTCATAAAAGAACCAAGCATATTGATATAAAATACCACTATATAAGAGAACTAGTTGAAAATAACAAAATAAGAATACTATATATAAATACCAAAGAATAACTAGCAGACCCCTTAACAAAACCAATAACCGGCCCTATACTTAATATATGGCGTAATAAAATCGGGCTTGAAAAATATCAGCCCGGGGGGGTAGAAAAATAAGAAGTTTTTTTATCTAAGTATAAAGATTTTCCTTCGAATACAGAGGTTTTACTATAAATAATAATAATTTTTCCTCTAAACAACAAATAAAATAAAGAGGTTTTATAATAAATAATAACTTTTTCCTCTAAATAAGTACT
>Ga0247780_1000373_pt1 | contig 44489 bp, 66 predicted proteins | sample UWRJL079202R5_FD_179927 | JGI IMG/M metagenome (GOLD analysis project Ga0247780, IMG submission 179927) | Plant litter microbial communities from Arlington Agricultural Research Station in Wisconsin, United States - UWRJ-L079-202R-5 | ecosystem: Environmental > Terrestrial > Plant litter >...
TCCGATCTTTTCGGTGCAGGGGCGGTCAGCCGATCCGCCAGTTGGTTCCGTCGCTGTAGACAGGTACGCCGTTCGCGCCGCCGCCCGCAACGACAGCGCCGAAATTCCCGGCCGCCGCGACAGTGCTATCCGACACAAACGCATCGGCACCCGCGCCCGCAGTCGCCGCAGCCGGCAACAGGGCAACCGCCACGGGCTTTTTGTTCACGCGGTAGGTGTGGACTGTCGACAGCGGGTTGACCGAAGTGCCGAACGGAACCGTGCCGTCTCCAAGGACCCTCAGCGCCGAGCAAGCGAACTGCACCGGCTTGAACGCCACGCCAGATTCGATCGAGCCGATGATCATCTGCTCGTTAGGCTCGTCCCACCCCAGGTAGCCCGCCTTGGTGAAAAACCCGGTGTAGCTGCCGAAGATGATGGGGGCAGTCGTGTCGGTGCCGTCCCAGTCCTCTCCGTCCGAACCGTAGAACCGCAGGAGCCCTTGCTTGTCGAATTTGGCGAGAATGTCGACGCCATCGCCGGTGTTTCCGGCGCCGGAGGTCCGCGCCCGGAGAGCTTCCCAGAAGTCCCCCGTGCCGACGCCATGCGCGGGCCAGGCAGTGTCGTTGAGGGCTTGCTTGAGGCTCAGCGCGACCTTGTTGCCGAGGTTGTCGATCTGCACCGCCTTGGCGTTGGTGTAGTTGTGGACCGCCAGCGCGTTCGTTTGATTGTCGACCGTGGCCTGATCGCCGTAATGGTAGATATGCTGCGCGTTACCAGTGAATGCGGTGTTGGTCTGAATCGTCAGCCGGGCATCCAGCGCGCCCGAGCCGATGCCGACAGTTTCCGTGCCAAAGTCGGTTGTTTGCGCCACAAGTTCCGCACTTAACCCGAGCGCATCTATGGCCTGAGCTACCCGTAGCGGGGTCATCCGTTTGACATTGTTGCTGCCGGCCTCAGCATCAGCTTGAGACGCTAGCGGAATAGCCGCGTCGATGATCTGGAGAGGCGTTGCCTTCTCGACCACCGACCCATCGTCGATAATGATCGCTGCGGCGGGGTTGACACTGCCGGCTGCTGGAAGCGCGATAGGGCGGATAGTGGCCATCAGGCGGTCACCTTGATGATCTTGTTGCAGATGATGGTAGGTTGAACGTTGCTGTGCGCCTCGCCGCTGCCGGCAGCGTTGGTCGTGAAGGCGTGGGTGTGCGAGGCCAACTCAATCTGAGTGATCGCATCGCCCCCACCGAAATTGATCGGCGCGGAAGTTCCGTTGGTCGCGGCAATGGTGCCGCTCGTTGCCCCGGAGTGCGAGTGCGAGGGCATCTGCGCCGCCGTCAGGGTGTGCGTCTGCAAGCCTCCTACGGCCCCTAGCGTAGTGCTGGAAAGCGTGTTCAGGCGGGCTGCGGACGTCCCGCCCATGTCGTCTTTGCCCGCGCTGGTTCGGCCGCGGTAGTCGGGCAGATTGAAGGTGGTCGAGCCGTTGCCCGGCCCCCCTGCGGTTCCGATCGCTTCGAACAGATCGGCATAGGCGGCTCGAGACAGTTCCTGCCCAGCGGCGAACAGCCATCCCTCAGGAGGGGCCGTGCCCCAGTAGTCCAGCAGGCAACCTACCGGAACGCCCCCACCCGCCGAAAGCTGGCCCACCGTTGCGGCATCGGTCGCGTCCACGCCATCCGCGAGCCCGGTGATCTTGTTGTTGCCCATCGGCAGATCGGCGCGCATTCCGCCCTTGCCGTCGCGGTCGAGCGAACCCGTCAGCGCCTGCGATATGTCCTGCATCGCCGGGTTGTGCTGGCTGACCAGCACGGTGTCCCCGGTGTTGACCAGGGTGCCGCTCGGCAGGCTGTGTGTCCCGATGGAATCGCGCGGCATCGATGCATCCATGTTCGTGGATGCTCGTGAAGGGATTCAGCCGAGCGGAATGGCCCCTTTTAGCATAGGGTTCGCTGTGATAACAAGCGGGGGATGGCGAAGCCCGACCACAGCGGTGACTACGATCCGACCATTGAACAGATCGAAGCCGAAATACGAAGTTCCCAATTCTCGGCCTGGGATGTCGAGGAATTCCTTGCTCGGCGACATCAGGCTAAGATCGACGCCCTCACTTCCACCGAAAGCAAATGGCGCGGGCGTTGGCAAGTGGCAAAGGAGCTGGGCACACTGGCTTTGACTTTTATCGGCTATCTTACCGTAATAACTGTCGGCGGCGTTTGGTTGCTTACTGGGCAATTCCCTATCGTGCCGGTCGGTCCCTAATTCTGCAGCGCCGCGCTGGCCGCAGCGCCGATATGGCCTCCTCGCCTTCCTGCCTGAAGCAACGCCTCCGCGACTTTATCACGATACGCATGGTCGGTGAGCGCCATAGTGAGCATCCGCTCAATCGCAGCGTCCGGATTCTGCTCCAGCGTAATCGGGGCGATCTCATCAGCCAGCGCGGTCGCCCGCTTCCCGAAGCCGAGCGTGCGCCAATCGCGCACCGCACTTCCGAGACTGCGCCCGATGCCAGATCGTGCCGCGGTAACGACCGGAGCGCCGGTGAGAAGGGTTTCAATCGTCCCGGTCGCCATGTCGCCCGCAAGGCTGTTCTGCCCGAAAGCCTGATCGGCCAAACCACGTTCCGCTGTCATCGAGTTGCCAATCAGGCGGTTCGTGGAGCCCGCCATCTCGCGCTCGAGGTCGCGTTGCGCCAACAGCCGGGCAACGCTATCTCCGTTATCCGGGTAGAGTGTGCCGAGGCGCTGCTCCATGCCCGGAGTGCCGAGTGTGCTTTCAAACGGGTTTGTGCTGTTGCGGAGACCGCCGGCACGCTCTCCTAGCGCCGACTGAAAACCGAGGCGCATCTGGTCGGCGTTGGCAGGCGAGGCGCGGCCTAGGTTCACGCCAAGCTGGTTCGGCGACATGCTGAGCGCTTCTTGCCCCTGCCGCAACGCAGCGCGCTCGGCAGCGGGCCCGGAGTAAGCAGCGCGCGCGGCAGCATAGTCGGGGTTGAGCTCGTCCATGCGCGACAAGAGGAGGTTCTTCATCGCGATCGCGCGGCGGCCCTCGGGAGTGACGCCATCAATCTTCGAGGTGTTCCGCTCAATGATATTGTCGAGACCACGCTTCACATAGTCGAGAGATCGCCACGAAGGCGAGGCGATCTGGACCCCGTCGTCGATCTGCTGCAGGCCGATAGCCGAAGGATCAAGGCCTTCGTCGAGGACCTCGTTGTAGGCCTCCCGCAGCGCGGCCCCGAAAGTCGGCCTCTCTGCAAGATCGGACAGGTTGATGTTTTCAGCGCCCGGCGCAGCGTAAGCCGAATCGTACAGCGGCCCAGCTTGTTGGCGAGCCTGCGCAATCAGGTCCTCGCTGCGCTGGGGGATATTCTCGATTGGCCCCAGATCGCGCTCCACGGCCCCCAGAAGGCGATCGTATTGACCGCGGCCCCGATCCCCCAATGCAACACGCGCATCGCCGGCAGCGGCCGGAGAGCGGCGCAGAGCAGCGCCCGTGAGGCTGTTCGCTCCGGATGAGACATCGGCGATTGAGGCGGGAACGCCAAGCTCATCGGCTTGGGAGAGGGCTGCAACAACGGGATCAATATCGCCCACGGCGTCGACCACGCGGCGCTCCCCTGCCCCGAGAGGGTCGGCGGGCAACCGGGTGCCGGTCAGGATGGGCGCTTTGCGACCGATCCAGCCGCCTACCTTGCTGCCAAGAAAGGCGCCGCCTGCTCCGGTTGCAGCCCCAAGCAGCGGGTTATCGGACTGCGTGGCCCCGTAGGTCGCGCCATAGGCCATGTCGGCCATAACTGGATTGGCAAGGAGCCGCGCGATGGACGGAAGCGGGACGGCCCCCGCCACCGCCTTCAAGCCTGCGCCCGCGCCCATCGTGCCGGTGATGCCGCCGACCATTTCACCCGCGAACGACGACTTCGGGTTGAGTTCCCGCGCCGCATCCATCTGGTCTCCGGCCAAAAGGCTCAGAGTTCCAAACCCCCCCGCGTTGGCCATGCTGGCAGCAAACGAGCCAGCAGGGTGGCTAACCACATCGTTGCGGAGTTTGTCGAAGCCGCTTAGCTCCTCATTCGCTGGCGGGATGGCGGTCCCGACCTGCCCACCTCCGGCCACGTTCTTGCTCGCACCTTCGAACCAAGTTTGTAGATCCGCATCGGGCGGGGCCTGGAAACCATACTTTTGGTCGAGCCCCCGGCGGAATTGAGCGTATGCCTGGGGCGTGGCCGTAGTGAAGTTCTGAGACAGCCACGCTTCGTTTTCCGCTTGCATCTCGGGCGGCAAGGGAATGCTTTGCGTGGTCGCACCGCCACCCGCTGCGGCCGGTGGCGGTGCACCGCCAAGGCCGCCGGTGCGGTTGAGAAACTCCTTGAACTTAGGGTCAGCGAGCAGAGGATCGTTCTCGTCAGTATACCCGAGCGTAGCGCGCCCTCGCCCGTGGGCGGTGCCGATCAGTTCCTCAAGCGTGTTGAGCTTGGCCTCTATCTGGCCATCGCTATCGTTCGCTGTCGGGAGGATGCTCTGGATAAACAGCTTTTGCTCGGCCGGCGTGTTGAACTGCTGGCCGGTGAGGCCGAGCGCGGTGGCGATGAACGCGGTCAGCGCGCCCGAGCGGTCGTTGAACACCCGCCCTTTGTCCCCGAACGCCTTTCCCACCGGGATCCCGAAAACTTCGGCCGTATCGATCGCTTCAAAGGGATCGGTGCCCTTGAAATTGGTCTCGTACTGGTCACGCAGGTCGTTCACGCCCGCAGCCAGATTGGCGAGCGTGCCGTACTGGTTCATTGCGGCGCCGCGCATCTCCGCAGTGAGCTGGCCCGCAGCCGGTTTTGGCGTGCCGTCCGGATTGTGCGTGGCGTTCCATTCGAGCGCAGCCCGCCGTTCCTTCGCAGCATCGAAATCGGTTTGAGTCTGGGTGCGCTCCAAGTTCGCCGCCGCCTGCGGGGCCTCATAGGGCGCAGCGGGGTCCGGAGTTCCGATAGTCGCAGGGCCGGGCTGCGCAGGCCCCACCATAACCCAGGGGTCGCCCGGAGCTTCGCGCGTGTAGGTGTGGCCCTGATAGGTGCGGGTCTCGGCCATCAGCGGGGCTCCATGTGGACGTGATCGCCCTCGTTGATGACCTCCAGGTGGGGGTTCGCCGCTTTCAACTGGCGGTAGTATTCAGCCATCCCCATGCCAGGCGGTGGAACGCTATCGCGCGCCATCGGATTGCCCCGCCCGTCTCGTCGCGTGTGAAAGCTGTTCGGCACGCCGCCGACTTCGCGATTGTGCGCTGGCGTGCGGAAGGTGCTGGTCACGGTCTCACCTGGAAGTCCGCGAAAGCCCGCTGAAAAGGTCTCCGACGCGGGCTGCGTCGGGCCTCCTTCGCCAAAGTCAAAGTCGGGCGGGAGCGTGGCCGGCGGAGTCGATCCGGATTGCCCCGCCATCGGGCCCCCAACGCCTACAGGAACAAGGGTTGTCGTCCCGTCTGGATTCTTGACCGACAACCAGTCGAGCGCCGGCTTCGGGTTCGGGTCGGCGTGCTGGAACATGACCTCGCCGGTCATCGGGTTCAGCCCGAGAATATCGCCATTGTTGGCGCGTTGAATAGTCGGCTCGACTGGAGCCGGATTGCGCTGCTTGTAGGTCAGCTCGGCGATGTCCTGAAGCTCAGGGAACGCCAGCGCGGCCGCAACAGGGTCGGAACCATCCGGCATCTGACCGCCCGCCATCAATATCTGCGCGATGCTATCGATCTCGCCAGTTCGCGCCTCGGCAGCCTCGTCCGCCTTGTGCATATGCAGGCCGCCCAGCAGGCCCGTCGCAGCTCGTGCGGCGCCCTGCGTCCAATGCTGCACCGGGGAGAAGTCGGCACCCTGTGCCATCTGCTGCGCGGCGAGGCGGCGTTGGAACGTGATGTCCTCCGGGGTCATGCGCTTGCCGCCACCGCCCCAGAGGAACGGTTCGTTCGGCCGGCCGGGGAAGCCGAGCGAGCCCGAATGTGCCCGGGGGTCGACCATGCTCATTGCACGGCCTTTCCGTAATCGACCGCCTTGAACCCGCCGATCTCGCTTACCGCCTCAGGGTGGATCATTTCGACGTCCTGCGCCATCACGCCGATCTGCATGGGGCCGCCGACCTTGTAGCGGTAGGCGAACACGGGCAGCCCGTTATCGAGCCTGCCGACGCGCGAAATGTCTGTTTTCAGCCGGATGTCTGACAACATCATCGCGCCTTGGCCCGCGGCGCCAGCGAGCCCGAACAGCCCGCCCATCATGGCATTGTTGCTCGCCAGCTTCGCCTGATAGTTGTCCTGCACGAGACCCGCGTAATCGACCCCCGCCACGCTCGCCTGAGGTGTTGGGCCCGACATCGTTGCCGGGTTCGATACTTGAGAGCCCGAAAGCAGCGCAGTGAGTTCGTTCATCGGCTGATTGCGCGTCGCCAGCGCCTCGCCGAACGCCTGCCCTCTGCCGGTCAACGCGAGCTGGTTCATCTGATCGGTGTTGCCTTCGGTCATGCGTCGCATCTCGTTCGTCCACGCCGCCGTCCCGGGCCTGATCCCGGAGTTGACCAGTCGCGATCGCAACGCTTCCTCGTTGCGCTGCTGCTGGGGTAGAATGCGCGAGGATGCGAGATCGTAGGACCAGTCGGCCGCGTCCTGATTGTTGAAGGCGAAGGGGTCCGAGAGCGCGCCGGAAACACGCTCCGACTGCTCGCTGGCGATGTTGGCCAAGTTGCCCTGAGCCTGCTGCGACTTGTCGAAGATCGCCTGCTGCTCGGGCGAAAAAGTCGTGGTCTGGGTGAATTGCGGAATGCTGACCCACTTCCCGGAACTGTCGGTGTAGCCGGTCTGCCCGCTCTGATCGTAGCTGGTCGAGCCCCAGGGATTGTTGGTCGAGACCATGTTTACGAGCTGCTGGGATACAGCAGCGTCGCGGTTCATCCCCGCTTGAGCATCGGCGGTCTGATAGGGGTCAGCGGGCTTTGGCGTTTTCAACGGGTCGCTTCCTGATGATCGGGAAGCGCCTGAAGGGGTTCAGCGGCACTCTGACGCGGGGAACCTACCGTATTTCCACTCGTCCCGCAATATGCCGACGATCCATGCGTCCCGCCCTTTGCCGAAGTGGTTTCTCAGGCATCCCTCGACCTGACCGCCGAGCTTGCAGGCCAGCTTGACCACTGCATCCTGTTCGGTTGTCGCGGTCATTCGCTCGCATCCGAGTTGGTCAAAGGCGTAGCTGCCGACCGCCCATAGGAACCCGCGCGTCCAGCGCTTGCCAGCTACCGTGATGTGCACGTCTGCCCCCTCGAAGCATGAGAAGATCACCCCGTTGACGATCCGACCGTCAATCTCGGTGCCGAGCGGAGTATAGGGCGGGCACAACCCAAAGCCGAGTTGCGACGCGACGAACCGCGCCACCCGCTCATCGCTGACGATCATGTGACCGCGCCGGCCACCGTATGCAGGGTTTCCATCTCAATAACCTCCACGTCGATCGCCGCGATAGAGCCCGACGTCACCTGATAGCAGGGCGCCAACGAATACCCGTAGGCCCCCGCCGAACGCCAGTTTTGCGCGACGAACGACGGCAGTTCCGAGCCCCACTGACTGACGCCCCAAACAGCATCGCCCCATGTGTTCGTGCCGGTCAATGGCGTGGCGTCAGGGGCGGGCGGGAGGTCGATGTTGTAATCCACGAGAATATCGACGCGATCGGAAATCATGGCGCTTGCCCGGGTGCGGGCCCGGGCCACGGTGCCGATCTTGGCCGAGGCAGGCAGGCCCATATCGTCGAACAGCGGCACGACCGCGCCTGAGTAGACTGAACCGTCGTCAAGCCCGCCCACGTTGGCGAGATACACCTTGCCGTCCGGAGAGCCGAAATAGAGCTGACCGCGGAAAACCTCCAGGCACAACGCCTGCCAGCCCGTGTAACGCGCCCACGCGCCGGTCTCCGTATTCGACACGAACCACACCGGGAATGTCGAGCCAATCAGGTCAGGCGGCGCGATCACGGCCAGTTTGCCTTCCGCCCAGATCATCGCCTGCCACGCGCCGTCACCACGAAGCCGGATTGCGTCGGACCAAGCATCGGCAATGCGATAGGAAACAGTCGCGACATTCAGCGCGGTGATGTCAAGTGAGATTGCCTTCGACAGTGGGACGAGTCCGGCCGTGGTCGCAATAGCCAGGTCACCGCCGCCACGCAGATATGCGCGCTTCCCCAGTGGTGCGCCGATCCGATAGACGCCCACGAGCCGCCAGTTCGAAGCTTCGTCGGGGCTATCCCCCTGATAGATAGCGACCTCGCCTTGTGTGGTGACGAACACGTTTTGATCGGACAGGCCACCTTCTCCCCCGCTTTCCAGAGACCAGCGCGCCCCGAACAGAAGCGAGCCGCCATTGGCGAACACGCCGCCCATAAGGAACTCGGTAGCATCCCCGCCCACGGAATCGACGCCCAGATACCATGCCGAAAGGCTATCCTTCTGCGCGAACCAGACCCGGTTCTTGTAAGTCCACACGAATGCCATATCGGCGCTGGTCAGCGCCCCGAAATCGACCCCCGGGGAAACCTGTTCCTCGGTCAAGTCGACATCGGCAGACCCACCATTCCCATCGGTGATCGTCTCGTTGTCGTCGAATGGACCTCCCGTGATGCCGGTCAGCAGAAGGTACCCCGTCGCTCCTTCGTCAACCACACGCCAGATCGTCGCGGTTGCGCCAGACGTTCCGCCGGTCAGAGTTTCCCCTACGGTGAATGGGGCGGTCTCGGCGTCGTAGTCGAGCCGCCAGACCCCGCCTTCAACGTTGGGATAGAAGGTGCTGCCATCATAAATGAACCCGTCATCTACGCCATTAACACCGATCAAGTAGACGCCGCCCGACGTCGCGAACTGAACAACGACCCAGTCCCCGCCGGTGTAGACACCGGAAACGTCCAGTCCGCTGGTCGAAGCCCAACCGAAAACGTCCCCATCGTCGGTGACGAACAAGTCCTCGTCCTCGTCGCCGAGCTCGGCGTCGGACGAAAACGGAACATTGCTCAGATCGTAGATGGTCTCCGCGTTGCAGCCGAATAGTTCCTCGGTTGAACCGTTGCGGTAAGTGAATAGGGACAGGACCGGAAGATCGGTCTCCTCCAGCGTGGCATAGAGTTCCTTCCCGCGCCGGAGCGCCACTCCGGTTGCCCGGGGATAGAAGTTGTCCAGCACGGCCGCGCCCGGCCCTTCAATCGACTTCGGATCGGACAGGGCGCGATTCGAGACCCACCCGGCAGTAGGTGCCGCCCACTTGCGGGGCTGAGCTTGGAGGGGCTTTGGCCGGGTCTGGCGGCGGACGTACATCGCTTAATGATCGATATAGGTCGACGGGCCAAGCTCCCACGGCCACGCGGCGTATGTCCCGGGGAATGCCCGCCCCGCGTTCGCCCTGTAGGACCGCGCACCCCGATCCTTCGCCGCGTATTCGTCCAGCGCCTTGACGAAGGCTTCCTGGTCGCCGGACGCATCGAGCCGCTTGTTCTCGCGCCAGCGCCAGACCAGCCCAAGAGTTAGCAGGCGCTCGGGGAGGAGGAAGCTGTCGTCGTCCTTATCGAACGCCGCCTTCGTGGCCGTGCTGAATGCCCGCGCCCAGTTCTTCGTGATATAGGGGAAGGTCGCCGTAGCGCCGTCAGCCGGCACAGGGGCAAACTGGAGACGGTCGGAGAAGATAATCCATCCCCCGGGCCGCGGACTAAAACCGCGCTCCCGCGCAGAGAGAAAGGCGTTGATATCGGTATAGGCGCCATACCCCCACGCCCACGATTCCAGATCCTGCACCTGACTGTTCTGGAGCATCCGGTCGTAATCGGATGGCAGGATGAAGTCGCTCGACTCGCCGTCCCCGGTGATCGTCTTGAGGCGGACCAGCGCTTGCCAGTCCTGATACTTGGCAACGTCTATCGCGACCTCGTTGACCAGATCGCAAACTTCAAGTTCGAACTGACCAGAGCCGCCGAAGAAGGTGGTCGGCCGCTGGCCGATGAGCCGGGTTGCGGCCGACTGCATGGCGGCCAGAATGGCCATAGCTCAGGCCGCCTGCCGCAGTTCCCGCAGCGACGCCTCGAGCGTGGCCCGCGAGGGGTTGCCGGCCGGACGTGTGCCGGTGAGGCGCTTGATCTCGTCCTTGATATCGGTGTCGCCCATCGCCGCGAGGGCTGCGTCAGCCTCCTGCACGGCACGCTCGATGTCCTCGGGGGTGCCTGGGTCGACCGGCGGCAGCGTCGAGCGCGCCTCCAGTTCTGCTACACGGGCGCGCAACGTCTCGATCTCGCCCGCAGCAGCCGAAGCACTCATCTGCGAGGCCATGAACTTGCCCGCAGCTTCCTTGAGGTGGTTGGCGTTCATGCCGAGGCTCTTGAGCGCCTGCCCCTCGAGGTGATGCAGCGCCTCGATGCTGTAGATGCGTAACGCGCGGCACAGCGAAATATGCTCGGGCGTGACGCCGTGGACCCGCAGCATCTCGAGCGGAGTGCCCATCGCTTCCTGGGGGTTGCCCTCCTTGAAGGCGCGGTACTGCTCAGCCCACCGCTCGGCGTAGGTGATCGTGCGGTTTCCCTCGCGCCGCCAGAAGCCATGCGCCGGGAACACCGGGACATAGTTCTTGGAGCCCGCGAACCGGACCTCGACCACTTCCTTCGTCTCCAGCACGGCGTGGCCGGCCGTTTCGGACTTCGGGATATTTTCGATTTCGAGGTACTTGAACACCGGGGTGATGGTGATCTCGCGCGGGTCGATTACGGCGACTTGGGTCATTTTGCTCTCAGCTCCCGGAGGGATGAAGGAAAGGGGCGAACCGGACGGCCCTGGGAGGAACCGCCCGGTTCATTCGTTAGGGCGCCGTGCCCTTGGCCGCCCAGAAGCGATCGCCGGCAAGGATGTCCGTGCCGTAAATCGTGGTCGCCGGAGCGTACCAGCCACCCGAGCCGGTGGCTGCCGTGACGCGCGGATCGCTGCCCGCCGCATTGACGGTGAGAGCAACCTGAGTCCCGGGAGCTGCGGCGTCGGCAATCGTGCCGGAGGCCTCGACCCACATGTATTCGCGGCCGTCGTCACCGAATGCCGTGTCGCCGGTCTGGGGGCTCATCGCCTGACCGGCGCCGGCAGCGGCACGGCCGGGGCCGTCGTACCAGGCGCGATCCGAAGGCACGACCTGATGCAGGTTCGGGCCGAGGGAGGGATTCGTGCGGAAGGGGGAAGTCGTCATGTCCGTTGCCTCCTTAGGCCGTGATGATGCGATAGGAGAACAGCGGGTTCTCCAGCACGAGCTGGCCGCTCCAGACGATGCCCTGCGCCACCGCGTCCTGGTTGATCGGCCGCATCCCGTTTCCGGGATGGAACGGCACGAAGGACTGACCCGGGAACTCGTAGATCGAGAGGCCCTGGCTATCGATGCCGTAGATCGTGTTGGCCGGCATCACGTTGCCGATGCCGCCGGCCGCGATGATGTCCACCGGGCCCGCCGGAGTGACGTAGGTCAGCCCGGTGAATCCGAGCCGCCCGAGCCGTTCCGAGACGATCCGCTGGTGCGCCACGAACGAAGCCGAAATCGGGCCATAGCTCGCCGCGTCGGCGATCAGGAGGTCCGCATATCGGCCGTTGCGCGAGCGAGCGAGAGCGATGTTCTCGATGATCGGCCGCGCCGTGGTGCTGTCCCAGGTCGTGTAACCCGATACATCGCCCTCGGGGATATCGAACACCGACGTCCGCCAGTTCGCCACCGTGCCGCGGTCGACGCCGCCGTAGATGCCGGTATTGGGAACCACCGGGATGGCGCCGCCGAGGCCGATCATCTGCCGGCCGCCGTCTGCCGTGCCATCGCCGACCATCGCGGTCTCGAAGGCCTCCTTAACCGATTTCTCGGCGGAGTTGATGTAGAACTCCATCAGGTCGATGACTTCTTCTTCGCCCTGGTTGTAGAGCAGTTCGGTGCCGTTGAGGCTGAACATGCCGACGCAGCGGGACCAGTTGAAGACCGCCGAGTTCAGCAACTCCTTGGGCGTGATCTCCAGCTTGTCGTAGCCTGTGAACCACTGCGCGGTAAGCTTGTCGAACTCGACCGGGATGCGAAGCTCCGGGCCGCCAGCGCGCTTGACCTTGATGTTGCCGCGGTCACGCAGAAGCGAAGTAAGCGGCGTCGAATTGTAGACGATGTCCTGCACCTGCTTGGAGCGGCGCGCGACAGAAGCGGTCAGGATTTGACCGTAATTGCGATCGGAAACGATTGCCATGGCCTTGAACCTTCAGCCTAGGACCGCCGCGCGCGTTTCATTTCGTCGCGAAGCAGCTCACTGATTGAACCGCCGCGTTCAGGCTCCATGTCGTCGGACACAGCCCCCGGCGCGGATTTGATGGATTTGGCCGCTGAAGGTTCATCAGCGCGGCGGTCAGGATCAGGGCGGGCCGAGGTCTCGGGCTCATCGGCATGTGAGGACGGATTGATCCGTACAGCCATGTCGTATGCCGCCGCGAGCCGGTCTGGCGCGCTCAAGCTGGTGGGAATCTTATCACTTTGCAGGAAAAACGCAATATCCCCGCGCAGTTCGTCGTAGCGGGGGTTCGCCGAGCGAAACGGGGCGATCACGGTCGCCTCCATGGTCTGCTCCTGCACCCGCGCAAGCTGCGCCCTGAGTTGTGCAACCTCAGGATCGGCGCCGCGCTGCTGCGACTGCTGTTGCGCAGGCTGCGAGACCACCTTGTGATAGTTGTCCTGCCCGCCGTTGACGACGGCCTGGGCCAGCTCGAACAACGAATAGGGCTGGCCATCGGCCTTGCGGGGTCCGGCGCGCAGAAGCATTTGATTGAGCGCGGCAACCGGGTTTTTCGCCAGCAAATCCTCCAGTTGGGCGACTTCCGCCATCGTCTCGTGCAATCCGGCACGGCCATGCTGGCGCACGACTTCGTCGAAACGCCGCAGCGGCTCATAGCGTTCGGCCGCCTCGCGATACTTGGTAAGCTCGGTTTCGTGTTCCCGGAGGGTATTGTCGACGTCTCGCTGCACCGCGCGAGGCACGTTGCGCCAGACCTCCTTGGCGTCGGGCAGGAACTTGGTGGGGGCCTCGATATGGCCGTTGGTCTTGGCCTCCGACTTCGCGTCGGGCTTGGCGTCGTCGCCCTCGCTCTGCTTTGCCACAAATTTACCGTCAGGCGCACGCTCAGCGGCCTTGGCGACATCCTTGGCAGGAGCAGCAGGTGCTTCCTCCGACTTGGCCTTCTCAGGCTTCGGCTCGGGCGGCTTGTCTGTGGCTTCCTCGGTGGCCTCGTCGTCCTTCTTCACGACGTCGGCGATCGTGTCGCGCAAACTCGGGGTCTTCTCTGCCGGCTTGTCGTCGCCGCCGAGCGTTCGCGGTGCTCCAGCGCCGGAGGGCCCGGTCGCAGTGTCCGTGTCGATCGTAGTGGACTGCGCGGTATCCGGCTCGGCTACGGCGAGGTCGGTCATGGAAGGTCTCCGGTTACGACAGGTGGCAGCCGGCCCGCCTTGACGTCCGCGATCCCCGCCTTGATGGCGTCGCGACGGGTCCGCCGGTCAAACTCCGGCGCCTTGAAAGCTGGCAGTTCCTGATCGCCGAGTTCGAAATAGCGCTCGCCGCGGGGATTGCCGCCGGGGGTCAGCGAATGGCGGTAGCCCGCCAGGCTATCGTGGATCTTGCCGTCAGGGCCGCGGGTCGGCTCGATAAAATCGGAACGGACGCGGGGAGCCGAGATGATGCGTTGCGCGACAGTCCCGCAATCACACTCCTGGATATCCGCGAAGCGAGCGAGGGGCACCGCACGCTCGAACTGGTGGCCCTCGCCGCAACGGAAATCGTAGAGCGGCATATCAGGCCCGCAGCTTGTCCTCGTAGTCCCAACCATCGAGCCACAGGTCGCGTCGCGGCCCCGCGACATGGGGGCTGGAATCCCGATCGATCGACGACGCTCGCGCCTCGCGGCCCTGGTCGAACACCTGCTGGTCGCCGGCATCGCGCTTGGGCTGGGCCTCGGGGTGAACCATCTTGTTGCCGGTCGCCTTGGCGGGCTTCTCCGGTTTTGCAGTCTTGGCAGCCATGTCGGTCTCCTTCATGCTCCCGCCCATGCGTCCATCGCCGTCGTGATCTGTCGTCCCGTGGCGAAATCGTCCCATCGCTTTACGCCTTGAGCGCCGCGATGATGGCCTCGACTTTCGCCTCCAGCTCGACACAGTATTCGAGCAGTTCGGCGACGGTCGGCGTGGCGGCGACCGAAATGGTGACGCTGCCGTTGGCGGTCGGCAGGGAGCCGGTGGTCGCGGTTGACGTGAGATTGCTCAGCGCGGCGATCTGCGTCTTGGCGGCGACCGCGCCGCCGATCTGGCTGACGACCTCCGTCGCCAGCGGCGGCACCATCGAAAGCTCAATCAGGCGGCGGGCATCGGGCATCGGACCACTCCGTCAGGAATAAGGTCCGATCTAACTAAAGCACGACGCGGACCTTGGGCACGGGGGAATAAATCTAGACCGTCATACCCAACCCGGTGAGCAGGTTGGCGTTCATGTCCGCGCGCCATGTGGTTACGTCACGCAAGGTGCCGAACCCTTGGCCCAGAGCCTCCAATGGACAATCGCCCTTGCGGCCACCGACTGAAAGCATCGATGTCCCGATCGGGTGCAGTACCCGGAAGTAGTCAGTCGCCTGCACCGGCAGACTGATCCCCGTGCTGACATCGGTAAAGGTCGGCGCCGCGCCGCTTCGCATCCGCCACATGCGCGTCAGGTCCTTGCGGGTCGTCAGGATGCCGCAGACCCAGTTCGTGCCCTCCTGTCCGCTCTCGCCGGCCACCACAGGCACATTGGATTGGCCTGCATTGACGCAGTAGCCGACCATGCCGCGGGCGGTTGCGCCGGGAGCGTCTTCCCAATGGGTGAAACCCCAACGCTGGTTGCCAGCGGAACTGAAGAACCCACCGGCGCAGACATCGCCGTTCGCGCCAGCCTTGAGAACCGCGAGATAGGTCGCAGCCGGATCGCCGCCGCCGTTGAAGGTGGCGCCCAGCAGGGTCTTCGTGGTGCAGCTCAGCGAGATAGCAACAGCAATCGCATTCTGCGCCGGTCCCTCGGTCAGGGACCACAGGTCGATGAACGCCGTCGAGCCGGTGACGGTGAACGCCTCGCCGCGGCACCCGAATACAGTCGGATACGCATCGAGAATGGCCGCCACCGCGTTGAGCATCGACAGAGCGGTGCCGATGTTGACCTGGTAGCTTGCCTGAACCGCGCCCGAAGTCTTGAACGTGATGACCGCGGGCGCGCCGCCGACTGGCGTGATCGTGATCGTGTCGTTGTTGGCGATATTCGCCGGGCTGACCGTGATCGTCAGCCGGTTGTAGGCATAAGTCGCGATCGTACCGTTTGCGTCCTGCACCAGTTCGGAGAGCGTGTGCGGCGTGATGAGGCCGCTGTCGGCCACACCAGCGTTGGGGCCGGCATTGACCGACCGGGCGCTGATCGTCGGCGTTCCCACCTCAGTCAGATGCCAGTCGCCGATGTAGTCGCGGATGTAGACCGGCGAGAGTCCCTCATTGACGCGGATGAGCGAGCGGTTATACGCCGAGCCCAAGAGCCACAGGTGCTTGATCTTGCCGTTCTCGTTGCCGAACACGTCCTGCGCCCACGGCATCGCGTCGGTGCCCGGACGGTCGAGCTGGACGATCTGACTGTCACCATATGCCATCGTGGTCTCCTAGGGCCTGACGTGCTGCGAGCGCGCGACCCGGTTGTGCAGTTTGTAGATCACGCCATCGATCGTGACCTGGTTGAGGTAGTGTTCGCCCGCCTGGTCACGGAAACAGGTCCGCGCGCCGAATGTCGGGCCGGGGACCGCGCCGGGGCCGAGCACACCGTTGGGCAGTGCACAGCGGCCGAGCGACAGTTTCGTCCCCGAGGGCGTGGTGCCGCCGACGAACCACTTGTTGGTCCCGACTTGCGTGCAGGAGGTAACCGGGACCACAACGTCCGAAGCGTCATGGAACGCGAACCCGTAGTTGAAGCCGGTTGGGTTCGGCACCTTGGGATCGACGATGATGTCCGTCGTGCCGTTGCCGAACGTGACGTAACAACCGGAGGCCGACCACTCGACACGGATAATGCCGGGGTAAACCGGGAGAATGCCGGTCGCGAGAAGCTGCGCAACGCGGATTGCTTTCCGCGCGCCCTTGCGCTCCATGGCCAGAATGATCTGGTGCCGGTTGTCGGTGTGGTAGGTGTAGTCATAACCTACGCCGGTCAGGAACATGTGCGGATCGAGCATCGCGGCTCGAGCCTGCGCACATTCGATCAGCCATGCCTTGCGTTCGGCATTGGCAACGGTCGTGTAGGTAGCGTTGAGCGCCTGTTGCTCTACGCCAACGAACACCGGGGCGGTGACAGAGGGGACCGCCGTCTGCGAGGCCTTGAGCGCCGCCGGGTAGTTGAGCAACGTAGTCTGGTAGGTCGCGTCATTCGTGCCAGCGGTCGTATCCTGCCCGCCGTCATCTAGCAGGGCCACTGCCAGGCGCGCCGTTGCGAGGCTTGCGGCGGTTGCACGCGCTTTGTGGTAGCCGAGCCAGTCAGTGGTGCGGACGTAGTAGGTCCCGCCGACCGTCACGTCCGCGAGCACTTGCCCCGCCGCGCCGGTGTTGCCGAGCATGATCTGGATGCCCGACTCCTCGACCCTACCGCCGAGCCAGTAGTTGAGATGCTGGATCAGCATGTTGCCGAACCCGACCATGCCCGTCGAAGCGTAGCCGGCGAGTTCAAATTCAGCCGCGGCGTTGGTCGTGCTACCCCACGTCGCCTCGTCGCTCGCGGTCCAGGTCGTAACCCACCCACTCGACACCGCCGTCTGACTGTCCTCGTAGCGGATCGACCCCAGCATCTTGAGGTTGCCGGTGTATTGGTTCGACACGTCGGTCAGCGTGCCAGTGTCGAGGCCCATGCCCTGCGACATGCCTGTGCTGATGATCCCGAGGCTTTCGGTCGGAACGGCCTTGAAGTCGTAGGCGCCGCCTTCAATGGGGCGGCCGTTCGGGTTCACCGGCAGGTCGGGGATGACCAGCGTCGGCGTCTCGACCGTGGGCAGCGCGGGATAGCCGCCGTTGTTCGCAGTGAGACCGTAGGTCCCGACGTAGACGACAGGGGTCGCCGCGCCCCGCCCGAAGATGGTCCGCTCGCCGAGCAAGATTTGGGTCTCGCTCTCGGACATGATCGCGTCGAGGTCGTTCAGGTCGAAATTCTTGTCCTCGACCACCCAGGCATCGCCGGACTGGCTGCCGACAACCGGATAGCCCCCGTTGTTCGCGGACAGTCCTGTCGTTCCGAGCTGCGTGACGATGTTGGAGGTCGGCGCGAACGTTGTGCGCGTGGCGATTGCCTCAGCATCGGCCAGCGCCTGTTCGGAGCGATCGGCACCATTCTCGGAGCGGTCAGCGTCCGCGCTCGCAGCAGCGGCTGCAGCGATTGCCGCGGCGCTTGAGCTGGGGGGGTAATACGTCGGCATCTTACGATCCCGTCCAGACATCGAGGAGCGCGCCAGCTGACTCGCGGATGAACTTGATCGCCGAGAAGTCGCCATCGTAACCCAGCACACCCCCGGCAGCGACGCGGTTGCCGACCGATGCAGTCGGATCGATCCCGTCGTCTCGCCACCGCACGGCCTGCGTGCCGTTGTTCTCGATGATCGCGGTCGTGGCGCCTTCCGGCACGCCGCCTGCGATATCTGCGAACCCCACAGCCGTAGCGAGATCGGCGCTGGTGAACTGCCGATAGCCTCGCGGGGTATAGGAAGCCGGACGTCCAAGAACAGTGCCGTCCTTGCCTACCGGGGTGACTGGTGCTCCGCCGACCGCCATTACTGGCCTCCCTCGTTAATCGTCTGTTTTTCAGTGAATTGCTGCTGCCGGTCGGACCTGTCCTCGGCGCGTTCCGCACGCGACTGATCCTGCTGCCGGAATTGCTGGTCGGCCTGCTGACCTGTCACAGCCATCGCCTGATCGACTTGCTGCGCCTTGGCCTGCTGGGCCGCCTGATATTCGCTGAGGTCCTGCTCCCTGACGTCGAGCCCGATCTTGTTCAGGATCGCAGCCGTCTCCGCGGTCAGCTTGTTGACCTGAGCCTCGATGAGCGCGGTCTTTGCCTGTTCGGCAGTGAGCGACTGGCGCAGCTTTTCTGCTTCGGCCGACGACTTGGTCTGGTCCGCCTGCGCCTTCTGCTGCATTTCCAGCATCTTGCGCTGCATCTCGGCCTTATCGAGCGCGGCCTTCGCCTCGACACTCGCCATCGCGGCCCTTGCCTTGACCATCTCGGCTTCGGCGAGCTTGTTGTTCGCTTCGGCGAGGGCATCGGAATCGCCCTGCTGGCCCTGAGCAGCGGCAGCCATCTCGGGCGCAGCGTCGATGAAGGCGTTGATCGCCCCGTCGAGCTGACGACCGGCGCGATACGGAGCCAGCGTGAACTTCATCAGCTCGCCCGCGAGTTCGGCGCCTTGCTCGCCCATCGCCGCCATCCCCATGAGGGCCTGGCTTGCAGTGGTGAACGCCTGCATGAACTCGTTGCGAGAGGCCTTCTCCTGCAGTTCGTCAGTCAGGATGGTGCTGTCGGTTTCGATCTCGAACGCGAACGAACGCGCCTTGTCGTCACGCAGGAGTGAAACGACGTCCTCGATGGGAATCGTCGCCTCGGCCTCAGCCAACATCGGAGCATACTTGGCCAGGACGGCCTGCTGGCCCTGCTGAAACATCGCCTGAGCCTGTTGAGGATCGACCTCGGCCTGTTGCTGCGCGGCCTTCTGTGCCTGACCCTCAAGCGCCTTCAACTCGCCCTCAGCAGCCTTCTCGACCTCCTTGATGCGCTTCTCGATCTCCCGCTTGGTCGGGATATCCATCTGCGACATGTCGAGCAGGGTCTTCTGGCTGAACTTCTCGGAAATGATCTCGGCCGCGATCTTCACCGCTTCGGCAGCGACCCGCTGCAGTTCGTCGATCTTGCAGCGCACCCGCACTGAGCCGTACTGCGTCTTGAGCTGCTGTGCCCCCAAGGTCTCCTCGGCCTCGGTGGCGCCACGCATGATGTCCGAGATGCCGCTAAGCTCGTAGAAGTCGGCAATTAGTTGCTGGCGCGCCTGAATAAGGCCCGTGATGGCAGTCGCGATCATGTCGAGCGGCAGCCATTGGACGAAGTCGCCGGCGGCGCCCTGCGCCAGCAATGCCGCACCGGGGACCGGAATCAGCAGCTTGTCGTCATCCGATGCGATCAGTTGCTCGACCGCATCGCCAACGTCGCCGCCGGCCGGGATCAGCCCCTTCATCTTCACGGAATCGAGCAGAAGGTAGATGCGCCCGGTCAGGTCGCTGATCTTGCGGAAGTGGATGGCGTAGCGTTCCCAGTCGGGAACCGGAACGAGGGCCCGGCGGCGCAGTGTGCCATAGGCCGGACGCGGGCACGGGAAGAAGCCCGACAGCTTGACCTCGGGTGTGTCGCTGTCGAGCAGCTTGTCCACGCCCTCAGAGACCCAATAGACCTTACCGTCTGCCTTGTGCCAGACCTCCCAGACACCGGCCTTCTTGGTCAGCGACTGGCTTTCGGCGTTGGACTCATCTTCACGGCGAAGCTTGAACTTGGCGTCCTGGTAAGCGTCCCCGCTGGTCTTGCGGAACCGGGCGCGCATCTCCTTGCGCGTCATCCATGCCCGGCGAGCGACCCAGCCCACTTCCGACCACTTGCGGGCAGGCTCGTGCAGGAAGTCGGTGCGGTCCAGATGCTCGACACAGACCTGCTGGCCGTCGTCGGTATCGTAGCGAAGCCACATGACACCGCGACCGGAGAAGATCAGGTCATCCCGCACCTCGCACATGACGTCGTCGATGCCAGTGCGGGCGAATGTGGACAGCGCGACCCGCTCGAGCAATTCGGCGGTCGTCGTGTGGAGCGGCTTGTTGTCCTTGAACAGCGGAGCCACGGCGGGAACCGGGGGCCTGGCATAGACCGCGGGCTTCAGGATCTCGAACGAGGCCCAGAACAGGTCCAGCTTCGCGTCCTGCCACGAGTAGCTGTCGAGCATCGCTCGCGAGCCGCCATAGCCCGATCCGTGCAAACTATAGACGTCGTCGATATCGAAGCACGTTGCCTGCCAGTCGTTGAACTCGCGCTCGGCCCGGACCAACGCAGTGTGCACGCCGGCTGACGACTTGGGCTCAGGGCCGATGAAGGGCTCGTCCTCGTCGATCATCGACGCATCCTGAGCGGGGCAGCGATTACCCCGTCTGCGACCACAATCGGCGGCGCGCCGGGCTTCGGCTTCTCGCTCTCAGGCACGTTGCCCATGCCCATGCGGTCCATAAGCTGGCCCGCCAGACCGATCGCGTCGACCTGATCGTCATGCACGCCCACCGGGAAGCTCATCAACTCGTTGGTGAAGTCGGTGAGCCACGGGGCCTCGGCCGGAACGTGCAGGCCCTGCATTGCCATGCGCCCACGGATCGACTGTGCCCGGACAGCCTTGTCACCGCGCGTCGGGAACTGCTCGCGAACGGTGTAGGAGCCAGTCTCCAGCATCCGCTTGACGAGGAACGGACCAACGCCGGACTTGATTTGCCCGGTCTCTTCGGCCCAGCCTATCGGCTTCCACTTGCGGACGAAGGCGCAGAAAGCATCAACCCAGACGTCGGAGCTGGTCTGCCCGCGCCACAGGTCGAGCAGGTACATGCGGCCGGTGTGGTCCACGCCGATGATGACGAGCACGGTGAAGTCACCGCCATCCGCCGTCACCGCGTAGTCGCTGGCACCGTAGATCGCCATCTGCTCGCGCGGCGGGACGGTGGTTACAGGGATGACCCACTCGCGCTTGAAGTAGTCGCCAGTGTCAGGTGCGGGCACCTGCTGGTAGAGCGCTGACCATGTGCGGGGCAGGCGTTCGAACGGTGCCCAGTGCTCAGGACCGAAATACTCAGGCCAGATGTATTCACCGGGAAGACGGCCAAGCGGGTCATCCGTGCGGACACACTTGGCGGGGATGCAGATCACCTCCCAGGTCTCGCCGTCGCGACATTCGATCATGCCGCTTTCACCAGCCCAACCCTCGGGCAGGATCGACCCAGCGAGATCGGCCTCATGCCAACGGGTCTGGGTAATCATCACGGAACCGCCCGGCTTGAGACGGGTCAGCACGTCGTCCTGGTAAGCCTCGAGCGTGCTCTTGCGGATGACCTCGGAATCGGCCTCCTTGCGACCCTTGATCGGGTCGTCGATCGGGATGAAGTCGGCGCGGTTGCCGGTGATGCCCGACAGGATGCCGCCGCCCATGTATTCCGAGCCGTTCTCCAGCGCCCACTCATCTGCTGCGGCGCTCTCGGTGCTGAGCGCGGTATCGAACAGCAGCCGGAAACGATGCTGCTTGGTGATCGAACGCATCCGCCGGCCGAACTTGCGGGCGAGGTCCGAACCATAGCTGACACCGATCACCTTGAAGTCGGGCTTGCGCCCCATCGCCCACGTCGGGGCGACCACTGTGGCGTAGGTTGACTTCGCGCTACCCGGGGGCAGGAACAGCATCGTCCTGCCGCGATGGCGCTCGATGCAGCGTTGCGTGGCGTTGAGAATGATCTCGTGATGCTCGGCCAGCTCGGTGTCGACCGGAACGAAGTCCTCGGTGTCGTCATCCTCGACCAGCGGGGCGCCAGGCACGTCGATGAAGCGGGCGTAGTCCACTAGGCTGACGCGCGCGCGGCGGCGGCGTAGAAGCTCGGTGGCGGCCTGCGCCGGAGTGATGCGCTCAAGGAGCATCATGCGCGGCCCACTGCAATCTTCGCCAGCAGGTCGTCGCTCAGGTCATGCGAATGCTTGATCGCGCCACCTTCGCCATCGCCGTCGATGGGCTGCGAGGGCTTGCCGTATCCGCGGTCGAGTAAGGCGTTCGCAGCCGAAACTCGTGCGGCCGCCGGTTGCGCATCATCAGCCATGACGGCGGCGAGGGTCAGAAGCGCATCATGCGTATATTCGCGAGCGGCATCACGGATCGAAGCGGTTGCCTTGTTGGGGGTCCCCTTTGGGCGGCCGGCCCCCGGACGTGCGCCGCCGGGCCCTGATTTGACCTGATTGTTTTTCTGGACGAGAGGCGCCTGCATAGCGCCTGCTCAGTTACAGCACGCCTTCCCCGCTGGGCACGGGGGATTAATTCAGGCCCGTCCGAGTTTCCTCAGGTCCGCCACGATCCGCCTTGCCTCCCGGTAGTCGTAGAGCCCGCACCGGCGGGCAACGCTGGCGAGGGTGACAGGCTCACCCCTCACTGCTGCGTCGATGATCTCGGCGAGCACTTGCCGGCGGCGTGTGGTCATTTGACCAGCGGGGCGTCCTCGAGGGTTCATCGACTGTCGATCCTTTTGGTTGGGCGTGGTTCCGCTCATTCCATAAATCCCATCTTTCCCTTTGGTTCGGGCTTGCGGTCCTTGCGGGCGTCGATCAGCTGTTGCGTTACATGGCGTTGGGAGAGCCATGATCGGGGTGACCAGTGGGGACCTTGGCGGGGTGAGGGACGGCGCGGAGTCATGCTGTGGAGGTCCGCTGCTGGGGAAGTTGGAGAACTTGACCGATCGGCCGCGGTGGACCGGTTGCGCGCTCCCTCAGCCTCACGGCCCGTTGCTCAGCTTCGGCGGCATCCTCGTCCCGACCCATGCGGCGGTAGAGCGCAGCGGCACTTTCGGCGGTCTTGATCGGGTCTGCGCCGCCGGTGGCCGGCCGCTTGGGATCGGGCAGCTCGAGCGCCTTGGTGACGTTGTCGTCCGACTTCAGAAACCAACCGATGTCCGCCTGCCATTCCCGGTCGTTCTTGCCGCAGTGGAACGCACTGGCACCCAGCTTCCGCACCGCCTCGAACAGCGTTTCCTCGCCGAACTCGCTCAGGCGCTTCCGGAACTTGGTCAGTCGCTGTCCCGCCAGTTTCCGGGCTTGCCGCAAGCCGCTTTCGGCGTTCCAGGCTTCGACAAATCGAACATCGATCGGCGGGGGGGTGTCATCAGCGTTAGCTGATGATGGGGGAACTGGGGGGTTAGAATATATATCATTGGGGGGGTCACGTTCGTCGCATGGTGTCACAGTGACATCGCGTGACTGAGTGTGACCAACATTGCCTTTCGACCGGCATTTGCGCTGCCTCTCGGCGTCTTTTGCCCGCCTTTCCGTGATGCGCTGTTCATCAATCGCTGCGTCCGCCTTAACAGCCGCGACGATCTGCTCAGCAGTGCAGCCGGCAGTCAGCATGGCATCAAGAACGGCGGGCGCGAGGCTCACTGGCCGCGGACCTCCTTGATCTTGTTCCAGCAGATGCCGCAGAAATAGCGCCACTCGGCGTTCTGCCCATAGGACGTACGAGCGCCCATCGCGATGTCGATCGCGTCCAGAACATCGTGCAGCCCAAGCTGCTCGATGAACCGCTTCATGCTGTTGAATTTGTCGCGGGTTGTCTCGGCCTGTCCTCGCCAATGCATGAAGGCATCCCAGACCTCATCCTCCAAGCGCTCGCGTTTCGCGGCCATGATCGCGCTGTAGCCGCGAAGCTGCTCTTCGCGCTCGGCGATCTCCGCTGCCTTATCTGCGAGGGACTGCGGAACGACATTGAGCCCGACAGCGCCCTTCCCGCGATTGCACGGGAAACAGGAAGTGATGAGGTTGTCGGCGTCGTTGTCTCCGCCTTCTGCCACGGAAACGATGTGGTCGACCTCGAGAATCACTGCGGGCGGGTGCGCTCCGCAATACTGGCAAGTGAAGCCGTCGCGCTTGAACACCTCAAAGCGCGTCTTCTTGCTCAATCCTACCCGCTTAGCTCTAGCCATGCTTAGGCCCTCCCTGGCCGACACGCTGATAGGCGACCACATCCCAACCACTGCCGGTGTCAGTCCAGCGGAGTTGCTTGGCGGTGTAGGCGTGCTTATCGTCAACGTAGCCGCAGCGGAATTTCACGCGCAGCTTCGCCTCGCCGGTCTGTGGCATGACGCCATGTGCGGGCATGAACTCGCTCACAGCAGCGCCTCAGGCACGGGCCTGCCCGCGTCGATGTTCATCTGGCGGGCAACGGCCCTATAGCGCTCGCGAGTGCGCTCCTTACGTGCCTGAGCGCCTAGCTTGCCTAGGTGACTGGCGCATACCTCTATGGGCGGGAGTTCGATGAGGAGCTCGTAGGTCACCCTGCGTCTCCGAAGTCAGGGGCAATGCCGTTCTTGCGCGCGAGTTCCTGCCCCTTTTCCGTCAGGCGATATGCAGGTAGGCCTCGCGCCGAAAACTGCTCAAACACGCCAACTTCCACACCGAGCGACAAGCGCTCATCGTCAAAGCGAACGATCATCGCGCCCCAGGTGACGAACGCCTGGATCATTCTTCTATCGTTGCGCCAGCACCTTACGAGCACCACTTCCACCCGACCGGGCTTCTCAGGATCGGCGAACACGTAGTGCGGACGGAACCGACGATCATCGACGCGCAGCATCTCGGCAATCCCGTCGCGGGCGTGCTTGAAGGCGCCGATCATGTTGTCGTCGTCCCGGTGGCGCCTGTCGGGCGGGTAGAACGTCACCCTGACCGGGATTGGCCCCTCGCTACCCTCCAGGGCCTTCCTCGCGCTCCAGAAGCCCTTGGCGGCCACTGTGGCGTGTTGCGCGGCGATCCGGGCCGACTGCTTCGGGCCGACCTTGGAGCGCCAGTGGAGCCGGGCGTTGGGCGACAGGCGCTTGTCGGGCCACGGCAGGACGATGCACAGCCCTTCTGCCGCTTCGTCTGCGAGGTCGGCGATGTAGGGGGCGATCACCGCTCGCACTCCCGGTTCGCCGCCAGCGCTCGCGTCGCTTCAAGCTCGAAAGCGTCGCCGGCCATCGCTGGATCGTGCAGCAGGTCGTACAGCCGGTAATGGCTGGCGCGGGCCTCCAGATGACGCAGTCGCAATCGCGCACGCTCAATTTGGGCGGGGAGGTTGTAAACCTCGTAATAGGCGCGCCGGTATTCCTTCTCGGTCACGCTGCCTCCTTGACGCGATACCGCGCCTGATACGTCGCAAGGGATGGATCTGGATCGGTCAGCCGAATGCCGTTCTCGGCGCACTCGCGCTGGACCGTGTCGAGGTATTCGACCATCTGCCGCACCTTCATTTCGCTGGTGACCGGCAGGAACCGCATCGCCTCGATTTTGAGCTCGTAGGGCAGCGGGCGGATGGCTTGGTCGTAGACCGCGCGAAACTCGGCGCTAGCGGCCCGAAGTATCGGGACACCGTAGCGCAGCTTCCACTCGCGCTGGATTTCGTCGGGCGGGCGGTCGCCGAGCTGGTGGGCGGCTTCCGTCGCCCATAGCCATTGCAGCGCGTTCTGATCGCGGGTGCGGTCCCGGCCCTGTACCCACTCTACCGTGACCGGCAACTTGAGCTTGCCGAGGAAGCGGGTGAAATCAGCCAGATCGTCGGGGGTTTCCAAAATGCGGTGCGGCATTATGCGGCCTCCCGGATATCGGAGAGGATGCCGAGCGCGACGCTTTCCGCTTCAAGTCGCCGGGCCTCTGCGTACAGGTCGATGCCGTAGCGCGCGAAGAACCCTTGGTGGCCAAGCGCTTCGACGCTGTAGCGCGGCCCGTGCTGGATCAGGTGGTATTCCGCCGCCAGTGGAACCACCAACCGATGGGAACGCGAGAAGCGCCCCATGCGGTCGGCGTAGCCCGTCACGTGGTGGCGAGTGACCGGGCGCTTGCCGCTGACGAGGCAAGGCAGCCCGGATACCCGGTTCATGTGACGAAGTTCCGAGGCGGTCGGTGCAGCCATCAGAACGGAATGTCGTCGTCGGGGTCTTGCCCGAACGAAGGCGTGTGCTGCCAGCCCGGCGTCGCTTCCTCACGTGACGCGCCTTGCCTGCCCGGGTTGCCGTTGCCCTGTGGCGGGCCGTCCAGCATGGTCAGCACCGCGCTGGGGCCACGAAGCACGACTTCGGTTGAGTAGCGAACGGCGCCGCTCTGGTCCTGCCATTTGCGGGTCGAGAGCGCGCCTTCGATGTAGACCTTGGAGCCCTTGCGCAGATAGCGCTCAGCGACCCCGATCAGCCCCTCGCCGAAGATGGCCACGGTGTGCCATTCGGTGCGCTCTTTGCGCTCACCCGTGGCCTTGTCTTTCCAGCTTTCAGACGTCGCGATGCGCAGGTTGGCGACCTTGCCGCCGTTCTGAAAGCTCTTGACCTCAGGGTCTTGCCCGAGGTTGCCGATCAGGATGACCTTGTTGACTGAGCCGGCCATTACGCGGCGTCCTTCTTTTTGCTGTTGTCGATGAACCGCTTGGCCTCGGCCATCTGCTCAAATGTCAGTTCACGGAGGTCTTTGGGCTTGAAGTGGTCGAGCAGAACGGCGGGCGGCATTTGCACGATCGTGAGCTGCGTGATGAGCCAGTCCCGCGTCGTCTCGCTTATTGGGCCACTGGGGCGGCTGAGTTTGGATAGAGCCGCGCCGAATACGTCCTGTGCCTCAGGCTTCCATTTGCGGAAAATCGGCTTGTTGTTCTTGTTCAGGACCGGCTTGCCGTCGCGCATTGCGACTTCGCAGGGCGCCCAAACGTCTCCCACGTCGTAGAGGTAGCGCCCGATGCCCCAGCGCACAGCGGCCCGCTTGAGGGCTCCGGAAATCGCGCCCTTCTCGCCCTCTATGTCGCTGTCGCCGCTGCCGTCGGACTTGGTGATCCATTCGCCAGCAATGCGGATCGAAAGTTTGCAGAGCAGCCGGCCCTTGGCGGTTTCCTCGTAGGAGTCCTGCCAATTCTCAGGGCCGCACACGACATCGAGGCGGTCCTGAACATCGCGAGCGTCGAGGTACGCCAGCGCAAGGCCGGAGAAGGCGTTGTTGCGCTCGGCGACCAGTTGTGCACGCCAATGGATAGCATCCACCGGGAAAGGTGCTGATAGGCGGTCAAACATCAGGCCGCCCTCCTGCGTTCGTGGAAGGCGACGCCGGGGACGGTGCCACGTGAGCCGCGTGCGTCCTCGTCAGCCATCTGTTGGATGAGCGCTTCGAACCTCTCGGGCGAGCGCGTGATGTAGTGCTTGAGGGCCTCGCGCCGGTCGGTGATCTCGGCTTCCCAATAGGTGCGAAGGCCCTTGGCCCTGCGGTCGATCTTGTTCGCAACCGCGGTCAGCTTGGCCGCCTTTTTCAGCTCTTCCTCGGCTGCGAAGCGTTCCTCCAGGTCGTCCGACTGGCGTAGGGCTTCCTGTGCGGCCTTCTGCAGCGCCTCGGCTTCGTCGCGCGCCTTGCGGGCCGCTTCGTCCTTGGCCTTCTGGCGGGCGTCACGGTACGGTGTGAGCGCGTTCTTGATCGCGGTGGCCGCAGCGTCGCAACGTGCCAGCAGCGGCTTCCATGCGGCCTGTACCGCGGCGGCGGCTTGGTCGTGCGGGCGCTTCTCAGCGTCGCGCTGTTCGTCCGCCGCCTTCTTCGCCTTGCGGATATCGTCCAGCAGCTTGTCGAGATCGGCTTCTTGTTCGTCGGTTGCGACAGGGCCGGCGGCGAGGCTTCCGGATGCGAGCGAGAACAGGTCCTCGATGTGGAGCGAGTGCGCCTCGAGCGGGGGCGGACGGTTATGGCCGGGGCCGGGAACGTCGGTCATGCCGCGATCCTCGCGCGCGCCCTTTCGATTGCCCGGGCAAGTTCGTCTTGCGCCAGTTCGAGAAGGTGGAGGTGAGGTCGGAGCCGCGGCGCCTGAGCGCAGCCGACCAGTTCGGCGTCCCTCAAAAGCGAGACGACTGTAGCTTCGAAATCGAGGTCGGACATCGCGATAGGGATGCCCGCTTTGCCGGAGACTGCTTGCAGGCTCCGCTCCGAAGGAGGGGCAGCCCGGGCCGCCGAAGGCGGTATCGCCATAACTTCCTGTTTCACGTCACACTCTCCCAGGTAGAAAACAGATCAGTTCCCCGCCGTCCAAAAGGCGAGGAACATGCAGGCAAAGAAGATGAGCAGACCGAAGATGAGAAAGACCCAGGCCGTCAGAGCATCGAGCGTGGCGTTCACTGCCTCGGGGTCGAGTTCGTCATTGACGTACTGGCGGTTCATCCACGAGGCGGGCGGGTTCTGAAGCTCCTCGCCGTCTTGGAAGTCGTCGGGTCTCAGGAAGGGGTCGTGTAGGTCGCGCATGTCAGGCTACCTTCCCGATCAACGGAAGCTGGACCACCTTGGCGTCTAGCTTCCTGCGTTCGGTGGGACCGATCGCCGGCCCATCCTCGCTTGCCGGATGATGCGCCTTGCCCTTCTCGATCAGGTAGGCTTGGCAGTGCTCGGCGAACTCGTCATGGTCGATGCCCTCGGGCACCGCGACGATCGCCAGACCGTTCGGCAGTAGTAGGCTGAGAATGTCGACAGGGAGCGCGTTGCCGTCCGCCAGCTCGTAGATTGCCGAGCCGGGGATAACGGCAGGCTCCCGCGAGCCCTCCGCTGGAAAGTAGCTCAGCAGCGTGGCATAAGGGATGCCCGCGTCGAAGCTGACCTGTTTGAGCGCGATGCCGCGCCGGTCCATTTCCCGGCGGATTGCCAACTGGCGCTCGCGGACAATCGTAACACCGTCACGCATGATCGTGGGCGCCCTTTCCGTTATTCGTCCCGGCATGAAAGGAAGCCCCGACACCCGCAGCGGATTGACGAGCATAGGGCTCGCTACCGCTGCGGTTATCGAGAGGTTGGAGGGTGCTGTTGAAGTCGGGGAGCATCGGTTAGACCTCCACAGGAACGGGCTGGCCGCTCATCAAGCGGATGGTTTCGATGTCCTCGGCATCGGGCGTATGGGGGAGGATTTTGCGGAAGAATCTGGCGTTGTAGCCAATCGCCGCCGGATGCCTCGGCGGGATTTCCGCGAAGGCCAGGGCGAACCCGAACACGCCGTAGCAATCAACCGCTCTGCGCACCGCGACGACTGTGTAGCTCAGGCCGACAATTGGTCCGGGCGTTTGCGGGATAGTGGGCATGAGCGCAAATGCGTCATCCTCGCCGATCCCGACGCACAGCGCCAAATCTCCGGGCGCCCAGTCGCTCACCCCATCACCCCGCTTGAACTAAGTGGAGCGGGGACGAATGCCTGCCGATGAAGTGCCGCGCTCACGCTGCCAGCCCTCCGTCGTTGTCGTTTTGATGGGCCCCGCCACGCAACCGCCAGCGGGGCGCACGAGGCGCGTTGGCGATCTCGCGCGGAAGGCTGGTCCATGCGAAATGGATGCGGCGTTGCGCCACTACGATCAGGGGGCGGCGCATCAGGCGGCAATGCCCGATCGCGACAGGAACTCCGCTTGCCACAGCGCGAAAGGAACTTCGCCAGTCGTGGCGTCGTCGATCCTCCGCGCCGTCTCGGCGTCAGGGAAGCGCACTCCCTCGCAGTATCGGTGGATTGCAGGCTGGGTCTTGCCGATCCTGCCGGCGAGGTCCGTCTGCGTGTTCTCCGAGCGCCTGAGATATGCGTCTAGCGTGGCGGCATAGGTCTGCATGACGCTGCAATATACCAATACGGTATGTCTTGGCAATACCAATCTGGCCATACCGCCCACGTTCGCCGGCGGGCACAATATGCCAATGGGGTATCTCCAACTCGCCGAGCTGAGGAAGCGCAAAGGGTTCACGCAACAGACGCTCGCGGATGAGATGGGAGTCGAGCAGCCAACGATTCAGCGGTGGGAGGGAGGCAAGCGCGAGCCGACCATTGAGCAAATGCTTGAGTTGGCAAAGGTGCTGGACGTCGAGCCCGGCGCGCTCATAGACCCGAGCATCCTGGCATCGATCGGCCCCCGACTGTTCGTAAAGGGCGAGGTGGCCGCGGGCGTCTGGCGTCAAGCATTCGAGCTGGCGCCTGACGAGTGGCAAAGCTTCACCGGCCGCGCCGATGTCAACGCCAGATCGGAGCACCGCTTCGGTCTGCGGGTCATCGGCGACAGCATGGACGAAGTCTATCCGCCGGGGACGATCGTCGAGTGCGTGTCCGTGTTCGGCCATGTCGAGCCCGAGCCGGGCAGGCGCGTCGTTGTCTTGCGGACCAACGAGAACAACGAAGTCGAGGCGACCGTTAAAGAATTGGTCGCGCAGGCTGGCGAACTATGGCTTGTGCCACGCTCATCCAACCTGACGCATCAGCCTTTCAAGGTGTCGGCGCCCGGGCCGGGAATCAAGCAAATCAGGATTGCCGCGGTCGTAGTGGCCTCAGTGCGGCCGGAATAGAGTTTAGCGACAGGCGCGAAGCAAGTGCAGGCCAAAGAACGGTTCCACCACCTTGACGGCATCCGCGGAATCGCGGCGCTCGCCGTGGTGATCGGTCACAGCAATTGGCCCAACCACATCAAGGGCTACGGCTTTGCCGGCATCTCGCTTTGGGTCGACTTCTTCTTCGTCCTGTCCGGCTTCGTGATTGCCTACAATTATCAGGTGCGGCTTGGATCCGGGTTCGGCATCGGGAACTACATGTACCGCCGCCTCGCCCGGCTCTACCCGGCGCATGTTGCCGTGCTGGTCCTGTTGCTCGGCTATGAGCTGCTGAAATACGCCACGGAATCGAGCGCTGGCATCGGTGCCGAACAGGCTGCGTTCGAGCACAACAACCTGCCGACGTTCCTCGCCAGCCTTGCCCTGGTCCAGTCGATGGGGCTGTTCGAGGCGTCGCATTGGAACGGCCCCTCTTGGAGTATCAGCACAGAGGTCTGGACCTACCTGCTGTTCGGCCTCGTGTTCCTCTGGCCCAAGCGAGCATGGATTATCGGCTGCACGCTCGCCGTGATCGCGCTGTCCTATGCCGTGATCCTCGCCAATCCGAACCGGGATTATCTGAGCGTTGAGGCCGACTTCGGGTTCTTCCGCTGCCTCATCGGATTCGGAATGGGCGTGCTGTGCTTCAATGCCTGGCAGGCGTGGAACGGGCGAGAGGCAGGTCCGGCGATGCAGGCGCTCCAGCTCGCGCTTATGGCCGCCGGGTTCGCCGCGGTCGCGCTCGGCCTCTACCAATCACCGCTGACACTCGCGGCGCCGCTCCTGTTCGGAGCGCTGGTTTACCTGCTCGCCGTCTATCGCCACGGGCTGCTCGAGCGGATGCTGCTGGTCAGTCCAGCCCAGTTCCTCGGGCGCATCTCCTACTCGCTCTACATTAGCCACGCGGTCGTTCGCCGGTTCGCCACCACGGGCCACAAGATCGTCTCAGGCAAGCTCTCGGGAGTGATGACGCCCGGACAGTTCGGCGACCTCGTGACGCTGGCCTATGTGCCTGCTGCCGTCGTGTTCGGGTGGATGGTCTGGCGCTTTGTCGAGACGCCCGCGAACGACTGGTTGGTCGCGCGGCTTGGGCGCAAGAAGGCCGATCCCGAGAAGGCGGCAGGGGCGGCGTTTTGAATCCCACGGCCGTCAGCGCCGTGCTTTGCGTCATGGCCGCGGCGATGGCCGCGCTTGGCCTTGGCCTCATTGTCCACATGATGACGAATCGCTCTCGATACCGCCCTCGGGAACGCGCGCGCGAGGTAGCTCTAGGGCTTGCGGCAATCGGTGCCGGTGTCGTAATTCTGTGGGCTGCGTTCTAGGGCGTGCGCCAGAAAATACCATAACGGCATAATTCGCTCTTGATCATCATACCGTAACGGTATAAACCTCTCCTCACACCCCCGGCATTCCGCAGAGGGGCTTGAGGAAGAGACGCGGTGGGCAACCCATTTACCTACGTAGCGCGCCGAGAGGCTTTCGAGCAGGCGCTAAAGGCTGCACGCAGCTCCTACCCGGCAGCGAGCGATCGGCTCATCCTCAGGATGGCGCACTCCCACGCGCGGAACGTGCCGGTCGCGAAAGTGCTGCACGTACCACGGCCCCGGCTGAACGTCGCAGCCGTCCCCCCGCCGAAGCTGCCGGGCCGCGTCAACCGCGTGAAGGACGGGCCCAACCGCCGGGTACGCGAGACGCTCCCCGACCCGCGCCCCGTCAGTGTCCTCGCAAACCTGTCTCGCCGGCATCCGGATTACGGCTGCACGCCGATCGAGCACGCACGCCGAAAGGCTGAGCGCCTGCTCTGACTTCAACCCCCCAAAGAACGCCCTGCATGGGGCGGGAAGGATAGAGATGGCTGAGACAAACGCGGGTGGCAAGTTCACGCCGAAGGAATTTCGCGCCGAGCTAGTCAAGATCATGCCCGGCTATTCTTGGACGGTCCACAAGTCATCGAGCGGGCCATATCTGATGATGGCCACCGGGACTCAGAGTTCCGGCTTCAATCGCCTCTCTACCCTCCGCGTCATCCGTACCGAACGAGACGGGGCTGTCGCATACGAAGCCAAGTCCGCCGGATACGGGCTGCGGGCGCGTTGGCTGCACGCCAACACCGACGGAACGCTCGCACGATCCCTGCGCGGCCTTCAGGCGCACTATGAGCGGGTAGCTGGCACCTACGCAGGCCACGCCCGCGCCCTGCAATCAGGGCGCACCGCTCCGGCTGTGATTTCGGACGCGCACCATGACTGACCCCACCCCCGACAACAACACTTTGGCGATGGGGCCGGGAACGCCGCTGCCGTGGCGGGTGGACTATCGCGACATCTGCCAGTTGCGAGACAACGGCGCGAACCTGCTCGTGATCGGTACGATGACGGGCGGCTTCCATGACGACGCAATCGCCGAGAAGGACGCCGCCTACATCGTCCGCGCCTGCAACTCTTTCCCCGCCCTCATTGGGGCGTTGGAGGAAGCGCGGCGATATGCGGGTTACTGCTATCGGAAATCCGAAGACGCTGACTTCTCGAACGACGCCTTCGCTGCACTGACGATGATCGACGCAGCCCTCGCCACCGCACGCGGGGAGCAAGAAGCGTGAACATCTACAACCCGCCAGTTCGCATCCCCAATCCTGTGCAAGACAGGTGGGCAGAGGCTGACGCTGAGAGCGATGCGGTATTCGAGCACTTGAACTCGGGCCGCTTCGACCGGGAGCGCCTTGGAGCCTGGAAGAAGTTCGAGAAGATCGCCGCCGAACGTGACGAGATACTGCGCCGCACTGGTCGCATCGTCAACCGCCTGTGCCCCGCTGTGCGCACTCCTGACGTTGCTTGGACTGCGGAGGGGTTCGCTGCCTACGCGGCCTCTCTGGACCGCCGTAGAGCCCTGCACAGGCTCATCACGCCGAGGATCGAAGCGAAGGTCCGGTTCCAGCGCACGACACGAGGGGGGATTTAGCATGGCAGAGAATCCGAGAGCTTTCCCGAGCGGCGACTTCGCTGGCTGCGAGCCGAGCTATGGCATGGGCTTGCGCGACTACTTCGCGGTGCACGCGGACCAACCGGGCATCAGCGAAATCGTGAGCATGGCCGGTTTCCAGACTGACGGCTTTTGGGTGTTCCTTGGCGGTGACGGCGAGAACAAGCAGACGTTCAACGACTGGTGGAACAACCTGCCGTTGACGGAACGCCTGTCGCTGTCTGCTCGTGTTCGCTTTGCGATGGCCGACGCCCTTCTCTCCGCCCGCACTCCCGAGGCTTCGGATACAGGAGAGGGGAAGTCGTGAGCGAACAGGTTATCCCAACGGCGGCACAAGTCGAGGCGCTGGAAAGCGCTGCCAAGGCATTGCTCGACGCGTGCTATCTCGCCGATGCCAACGAGGAGCTATCGGACCACGTTGACGGCTCGCTGCTCGACGCGGTGAGCGAAGCGCTCGATTGGCGTTACCCTGAAATCTGGACCCAGGAGCAGGTCGATGCGCTCAACGCCTCGCAGCAGGGATATGGCCACCCGTTCACCTGCGGCAGCGGCAACCGCAGCGACGAAGCGCACACGGCCTACGCCGAGGAGAGCGGTGAGGACAAGGGCCAACTGATCGCGACCAAGCGAGGGTGGGTCTGCCCGGTCTGCGACTACCGCCAGTTCTGGGCGCACGATCACCAGTTTGAAGGCGCGCTGCCACATCCTTTCGCCGCCTCTCTCACCGAACGCAACCGGGACCAATCAGATGACCGATAATATTGGCGCTTCGGCTGACGCCGACCGGGCCGTCGTGAACGGAGCCGGACAAGCCGTCTCCGCCCTTCGGGCTTCCGTCCCTAGCGCGAGGCCGTCGCAATCGCGGAGACCGCAAGGCACCTACAAGCGGCGGCAAAGGGACGCAGTGGTAGCGCGCGACGGAAAGAACTGCCGCTACTGTGGCGTCGAAACAACCACGCCGCGATATAGCGGCGACAACAGCGACTGCGTTCGAACCCTCGACCATATCGTTCCTTTGTCGCGCGGCGGCACCAACCGCCTTTCGAATCTCGTGATAGCCTGTGGCTGGTGCAACCGCATGAAAGCCGATGGGCAGTTCTCTGCGCAAGCGATCGAAGCCCGTAGGGCCGAGACTGGAACAGGCTCGGTTCACGAGAGCGCGGTCGGCGAAGCCGAGGCGCCCGACCAAGGCCCCGACCATGTCGACTAGCCCCCTCCCCAAGGCGGTTCCGTATCGTCCAGAACGAAGCGTCACCTTCAAGGTGTGGCAAGGTAGCTATCCGGTCAGGAGCGCCGCGGTCGACCAAGCCGAGACGTTCGAAGATGCCGTGCGAGCAGCCACCTGGATCCACAAGCAGGTCATCACCGTGTTGCGGATCGATGCCGGCAAGGCCGAGAAGGAACTGGCGCTTTACGCGATCAAGCAGAGTGCGCCCAAGTGGCGAACCGGAGCTGATGGCCGAACTGTCCGGCGGTGCGATCTCTACCCCGACTTGCTGCACGACGTGCTGGTCACAGAGTTCGCTCCGGTCGAGCCCTTCGATCCGTTCGTCGATCCGGTCGGGATCGATCGAGGACTGGTGGTGCGTCATGGCTGAGTGGCAGGACATTGCGACGGCGCCGCGGGACGAGGCCGTTCCACTGCTCGTGTATTTCGATCACGACGCGGACCCTTACCAAGACCCGGAGCAGCCCGGTCGCCTGACGGACTATGCCATCCATGCGGAAGGCGGAGACTACCTTAAGGGGCAAGGCGTCGCGGTCGCTGTCTGGCGATATGGTTGGCATGAAAGCGATGGATGGGAGAGCGCCAACTCGGACTACTGGATGCCAGCGGCGTGGTGGCTCTTGGTCGACGGCGATACTGGCGATCACGTAGTCAACGCAACCCACTGGATGCCCCTCCCACCGCCTCCGGTGCCCCATGCGTAGCCTCTTCACCCGGTTCCTTACCGATCCTGGTTCTGCCTTGTTGGGGGTGGGGATTGGGACGGGGGCGGTGTTCCTTCTGTTTCAGATTGGGGATGGGCTCGCGGAAAGAGCCGAGGCGAATGCCGCCTTCGGCGTCACCGCAGGAGACGATCAGTGATCGCCCTGCTCGACAACGGGCAAGACCTTGCCGACTGCGAGGATGAGATCGGTGTGCCAGTCGGGCAACTCCTGACGCCGCTAACCCGGTATCGGCTACGCGATCCTGATCGGCCTTGGGCAATCGACAACGGCGGCTTTGCCGAGCTGGACATCGACGCACTTTTTGCGCTGCTCACCCGTGAAGCGCACCATAAGGGCGACTGCCTTTTCGTGGCCGTGCCCGACATCGTTGCGTCAGCGCAGCGCACACTGGAGTTGTTCGAGCATTTCGCCCCGCAGTTGAAGGGCTGGCCACTCGCGCTTGTCTGCCAAGATGGCCAAGAGCATTTGCCGATCCCCTGGGGCGGCATCGCCGCGGTGTTCATCGGCGGAACCACGAATTGGAAGTGTTCGGCCCATGTCGAACAAATCATCAAAACAGCGCTACTTCTTGGGAAGCACGTCCACGCCGGCCGAGTGAATACGCCCGAGCGCTTCACATGGTTTGAACGGCGGGGAGCCCACACTGCGGATGGGACTGGAATGTCCCGATATACGCACATGCGGCAGGCAATCGCCATGCGCGGTCGGCAGGCTGAGCTCGACATTGGGGAGGCAGCATGAGGCTGTTCAAGCGCAAGCCGCAAGCCGCAACGGGCGTAGGTGCGACATTCTGCGCGTCTCACCGCGATCAAATCAGCGGCCAAGTGCACGGTCACAGCTACCATGTGAAGGCGTGGTTGCCGTTCTCGGCAGCAAGCAGCGCCACAGTGCAGCAGCACACGCTAAAGACGATTGTGGCGCGTCTTGATCATACCACGCTGCCTGATCGCCTTGCTTGGGCCGAGAAGTTGGCTGAGCACATCTTCCACGCGATGCGAACCGAGCACAGTTGGTACGATGGCAGCACGAGTTCGGTGCTCTGGGTCGAGGTGAGCCGCCCGCTTGAAGACCTTTACGCAAGGTGGCCGGCATGACCCTCATCGACCACGTCGAGGCATTTCTGGCACGTACAGGGATCCCTCCGGCGCAGTTCGGGCGGACAGCCTTGCGCGACCCACGCTTCGTATTCGACCTTCGCAATGGGCGCGAGCCACGAGCTGCTACCAAGCATTTCGTCGTCGCCTTCATGGCGATCCACTCACGCGCCATGGGACTAACGCCCGGCAGGGCTGAGACGCGCGCGCCAACCAAGGCAGTGCCCCGCCATACCTCCAACATCAAAGGAGACACCTGATGGCCGAGACGGACCCTGAACTGTTGCGCGCGATGGCCGAACGGTTGGCCAACTATCCATCGGACGGCAAGCCGCCGAACGACGACACGACACACGCTTTGAACCTGTGTGGCTTCATCGAGCGCATCGAGATCAACAAATCGTGCCCGGCCTGCGGGACGCCGAAGCTCGACTATTCATACCTCAAAATCACAGCGGGCGGGCGATATTTTCTCGCCGCGATGCAGCAGGAGAAATCCGATGCCTGAACACCGCACCGGCTGCCTTGCCCTTCGCATCCACTCGAACACTCGCCCCATGCAGGGCGGTCACCGCCTGAATCAGCCGGTGCCTCGCGGTATCCTGCCGATGGAGCGGCCTTCGCTCTGGCAGCGGTTGTTCGGACGGGGGCGGTGATGGTGACCGTCAGCACAGCCGCGCTCCTGACGCTCTCGACCGGGATCGTGATGGTCGAGCGGTTCGAAGGCGTGGGCGAGGCAGCCGAGGCCGTGATGGGCCACCCCGTCTGGACGCATGAATTCCCCTCGCTCGGCGACCGGATGCGCGAGTTGATTGTTGCGCAACTGCCCGACTTTCCGACCGAAGTGAGCGGCGATTGGCGCGAAGTGCGAGAGGCTGCGGTTGCCCGCTATGGCGAGACAATCGAGATCGATCGTGGAAACGAACAGCGCGCGGGCGATCCGGTTTCGACGCTGGTGAGCGCGGTCGCTCAGGCCAAGGGTCGCCGCGCCCACCTTCTCGAACAGGAACCCAAGTAATGGGAGAGATCGTAACCGCCACACAGGCGGATCGGGACCGCGCGGCCGATTTCCTTGCCCGCGACTGGACCAGCAACCTCACTGCTGAGCACGTCAGGCGCGGGCTCTACGACGAGGACGAGTGGGTCCAGACCTTCGCCCGCCACCGCCTCGCATCCACCCCTCAACCGGCTGTCGGTGAGAGCCTCGTTCGTTGGGAGAACTTGGCCGGCGTCAAGGGCTGCAAGCACTGTCGCGGGAAGGGGTGGCACATGGTCACCGTGGACCCAGATTTGGACCTTGAGGAGCCGACCCCCTGTGGTTGGTGCCTTGTTCCCCGCGCCGCTCTATCCGAGGCCATCCCTCATATAGTCGAGCAGTGTGCGAAGGTGGCGCGCAGCTACGAGGAAGCGTTGGGGCCTCCGGGGATCGTCAACACGATGTCAGGCGCCGACGCATACGAAACCGGCGTCGCCGATGCCGCATTGGCGATTGAGTCAGCGATCCGCTCCCAACCTCTTTCGCCTCCTTCACCTTCCAAGGACCAAGATGATGCAGAATGACGAGATCGCGGGGGAGTTGGATAGGCTGCTGCACGGCCCACTCAAAGCGGGTGCGTTCGCCGCCGAGGCGAGTGTTTTCATCGCCCGGCATGGTGAGGCCATCCTCGCCGCCCTCTGCACCCCCGCGCCTGACGGGGAGATCGGCGAGCTGGTGGAGCAGGCGCGTCGTTACGCCGAGGCAACCTACATCCAGCCCAAGGTGCGTCAATTTGCCAGTAAGGTCGCAGACGCGCTCACCACCCAGCAATCCAAACTCGACGAAGCACTGGCCACAATCGCTCGGCTCGAGGAAGCGGGGGAGGCCGTGATCGCAGCGGTGCGGCCGATCATCGTTTTCCATTCCAGCGGCGGGCACGAGGGCGAGGCTACCGATGCCGTCCTGAATCGCGCTGACGACGCCCTCACCACCTGGTCCTCCGCCCGTGGTTGAGGAGAGCTCAGAACAGCGGGTGCTGGCGGTGGGGCTGCTCGCGCTACTGGCGATAGCCGACGGTCGAGGATGGGCGAAGGCCGATCATTACCGGATCGGCGCGTTCATCGCCAGCAATCGCGCCACCATCCTCTCCGCCCTTACCTCGGTAACAGATCGGGAAGAGAGGCTGATAGAGGGTCTCGAAGCTGCGGTTAGATGCGCTGAGTTGGCCCTTTTTGTCATCCGAAAGCAGGGGGTCATGCCGAACAGCAGTTGGGAAACAGGCTTTAACTCAGACTTAGAGTCTGCCCGTACCGCCCTCTCTAGTGGAAGAGAGAGGGGATGACGAACAATTACAAGAGCTTGGCGATTGCGCCTAGCGGCGCACCGTCGCTACCCAGGCTTCGCCCCGAGCCCCTACGGGTCTCGGCCATCCGGTGGGTATCAACTATCGCGGGTCGCGCGGAGTGACGAGACCTGCCCTCTTGACCGAAACCGAAGCTGCGGAGACGCTGCGGCTGTGCCCGCGCACGCTGCGGAAGGCTCGGCAGGCGGGCGCGTTGCCTTTCGTCCGGTTCGGGCGCACGATCCGCTACACCGAATCCGACCTGCACCAGTACATCGAAAGGTCGCGGGAATGTCCCTCTATAAGCGCGCCGGCTCCCCGTTCTGGCAATACTCGTTTGCCATCAACGGTATTCGATTTCGAGGAAGCACTGGCCGCACGGGCAAGCGCGAAGCTCAAATCGTAGAGGCGGAAAAGCGTCATGAACTCAAGCGCGGCTTGGTGCCCAAAGATCGGTGGTCGCTGCACATCTGCCTCGGCACCTACTGGAGCGAGAAGGCCAAGCACAACCGATCGCACGACACGATCCTCGCCAAGCTGGACGCGCTGCGGCGCATACTCGGCAGGGACACCCCCATCATGACCCTCACCAACGCGATGCTACTAGACTACAGGGCGACCCGCCGCGGCGAAGGGCTCGAGGCGCACAGCGTCAACCGCGACTATGCCTGCCTGAAAGCCGCGCTCAATCATGCCAAGGTGATGCACGGCCAGCGGGTGCCCGAGCTGGCGTGGAAGCACATCATGGCCGCAGAGCCGCCGCACCGCATCCGTTTCCTGAGCGCCGACGAATATGCCCGGCTTCTCACCGTCTGCGATCCCGCGCTCGCCAAGATCGTCAAGGTTGCGGTCGCCACGGGCCTGCGGAAAGACAACCTGCTGTCGCTCGACTGGAAGCAGGTGGATCTATCGAGCGGGCGCATAACTGTGCTGCTCAAGGGCGACAAGCTGCACAGCGTGAAGATGACGCCGGAGGTGCGGGCCGCGCTGTCGACCGATACCGAGCGCAAGGGGCCGGTATTCGACACGACCAACTTCCGCCGCCGATGGGCGCGGGCCGTCAAGAAAGCCGAGCTGGACAACTTCCGTTTCCACGATCTGCGCCACACGTTCGCCAGTTGGGCACGCATGGCCGGCGCGGACCTTGCCGACATCTGCGACGCCCTCGGGCACTCCAATATCGCGGTCACGATGCGCTATGCGCACATTGAACCGCTGAACCATGTGACGGCCTTCGACCGCGTTTCCGGCGCCGTTTGGTCACAATCGCCGTCACAATCAGCAGTCGAGGGCGGGAAATGACTAGGATTTCTGCGGCTTTGCGCTATACTGCGGGCAGGATTAGGAATCCGATGCTCTATCCTGCTGAGCTACGGGCGCGCACTAGGAATACTGCGGGTTTCGGTAGTTTCAGGGCCACCCGGCGTCAACCGCCGAGCGGAACGCAGCGGAAACAAAGGTCACAGTGCGGCACACTGTCGACACAATGCCTGACACAATGCGGGCCGGAAACGAGGTTGGCCCCTCGCCCCGGCCCTGACCACAACGCGAAGGAACCGCGCGATGGATGAGAACGAAGTTACCGCAAACTTACCGCAGGGCACAGATTGGAATGAGCGCCGCGCCTTCTTTATGGCGTTGGGCTTCGACACCCGATGCGCGCACGCCCTCGCCAGAACGGAGTGCCTATCATTGCGCGACGTGGCAGGCATGACCGAAGCCGAGTTCCTGAGGCTTCCGGACATCGGGCGCACTTCGCTACGCAATGGGAGCAACGCCCTAGCAAGATGGGGGCTTGCGTTCCGAGGCGGCAAGCTGTTCGCGCAGTACCCGAAGCCTCTCAGCCAAGCGACGGCGGCGACGCCCGCCGAGGAATTTTGTCACGGCTGCCGTTTCTGGAATCGGGATGATCCCGAGGTTTTCAGCGGCGACTGTCGGCGCCACGCTCCCCGCCTATCTGGCATGGCCGCACCGCACGGCAACTCGATCCACCAAGACCCGAGGGCTGCCATGTGGCCCATGACGATGCGCGATGATTGGTGTGGCGAGTTCGTTGCAGACGAACCTCCATGCGGAGTGTAAACCGATGAGCGCCATCGAGCCCTTGCGCGTCGGTAACGACCTATGCCCAAAATGCTTGGCCGCGCACCCTGCAACGATGAACTGCGAGCTTCCCGATATAACGCTCCGGACGGGTTGGCGCTGTTGGAGGTGCGGAGCATGGGCGCCTACGCTTTGCCGCTGTGCGCCCGCTCGCTCCCCCACCCCGACGACCGAAGGAGGATTGCATGGTTGAGCCGAGCTTGATCGATAGAGTGGAAGCTGCGGAGGGACCGGATCGCGGATTAGACCGCGAGATCGCTCGTGTGCAGATCCACCGGATACTGGCGGGCATGGGCGAAGTGAGCGCAGAAGGAATCGCCAAGTCAATGGCGAGCGCTCGATTGGATGAAGACCTGGACGCCTACACAGCCTCGCTTGACGCTGCTCTGACGCTGGTTCCTGAGGGGTGGGGTGTCGATCGAGCGGGCTGGCAGTCTATCACGGCGCCGGGCCACGCCGGTTTCGAGCTTTGGCAATACCGACAGAACGCGAACGGCGACTGGCGGCACGGATCCGACGAGCGAATCGTCAAGGGCAACGCCGCCACCCCCGCCCTCGCTCTTTGCGCAGCAGCCTTGAAGGCCCTGTCCGCATGACCCCTCTCCCCTGGTATAGTTGGCATAAGCTGTCGGACGCCGAGCGGTTAGAGCGCATCCATGCCAACCGGCGGGTGCGCATGGATCTACTGCCGATGCGCCATAACCTGCTCTTCGGGGAGGGTTGGTATAGTCTATGAAAGGAGAAAACGTGATGGATATTGGCGCTCCGGCTTCGCCGTCGGGCTACTCAGCAGAGCCCGAGCCCGTGCCGGTCTCGGCCCTACGGGTGAGTATCCCTAGCGCGAGGCGCGAACGCGAGTTGCTGCCGTGGCTAGGCGAGCGGCATCGCCGTTTGCCGCTGTGGGCGCAGGAAGAAATCCATCGCCTGCGGACTGCGGAAATCAACGGAGAGTTCGCCAGTGAGCTCACCGGCGAAGTGCGCCGGATAGCCAAGCGCACCCTTGGCGGGAACTGCACATTCGCGGATGACGACGTGCACCTGCTCGCTGCGTTTGCACTTCGCGCTATTGAGGCCGGACTTACCCACGACCTCTCACCCAGTGTCGCACGGAACGTCGCGCAAGCGATCGAAGCCCGTAGGGCCGAGACTGGAACAGGCTCGGTTCACGAGAGCGCGGTCGGCGAAGCCGAGGCGCCCGTCCTCAGTCGCTCTCCTCGATAGTCTCCTACATCCGAAGGGATAGAAGAAGCATGGACATACTAAAACCTTCGCCAGCTCTGCTCTGCAAGCTGGCCTCAATCGCTGTGCACGCCGATGAACTCGCCTCGCCGGGCGGACACGAGTTCGACCGTGCCGCACTGCAGAGCGCGATGAATGATGGCGAGGTCGTGGTCTGGATCGACGCGATGACGCGCGCCGGCATGGCTCCAGTAAAGCGGAGCGCAGGTGCCGCCCTCACCGAATGAGGCGCGATCCTCGCCTTGTCCGTATCGGATTGGCGTGGTCCGTGTTCCTGGGTTGGCTTATCGTGTGGTTGGTGGCGGGGAGGTGATGCTACCGGCAGGTTGGATTTGAACCAACATCCGAATCATGATTCGCCCGGGGTGGACTGGGTTGCGATCTTCGCCCCTTGCCCGGCCTCCGCCTCTGCGGCATTCGTCCTAGTTGAGCCACCGCCCGCAGCCCATCCTTGTCTCACATTTGAGGTTGTCGGGCAAGCGTTTCCGTGCTACAGAGTGGCTTCCTGTAGTGTGGTTCAGGCACACGCGCTGCGGCGACCCGAGAAGAACGGCCTGAGATATTGGTCGGGTCGGTGGAACTCCGAATAAGCCGCAGCATCTACCTGATCGACTCCCACCTCTCCCCGTGCCATGTCTCCCCTTCATGGCCCGAGCACCAGATAGCAAGCCGAAGAAGAAGCCGCAAAACACGGGGTGCGTGTTGATGGTGGCGGTGCTGTTGGTCGGGGTGGTGGTGAGCGTGGGCTGGCCGATCTAAGCGGTTCTAAGCTCGGTCGCTTACAAAGGGATCAGCCGCCGTTGCCGAATATCGCGAACAGCGTACCTGCGGCACCGACAAGAAGCCCGAGGATCAACCCGAGCTGCCCGAACCCCTCCGACTTCTTCGCGTTGCCAGACACGGATAACTCGAGCCGCGTCACCTGCTCCTTGAGCGCTTCGAACTGTGCGAGGTTGGGGAAGTTCTTCTGCGCATCCATCATGGCGCCGCGGATTTCGTTGCTGGCCTCGAACCGCTTTTCAGCGGCGTTCTCGGCTTTCAGGACTGCCTCTTTGGCCGCCGTCAGGGCAGCGGTCACCGCTTCTTTCGCCGCTGCCAACGCCGTAGCGACAGCTTCCTTGTTGTCGCGTATCTGGACGTCGAAGTGCTCTTTCAGCGTGTCGAGGGTCCATTCAGACATTGCCGGTCTCCTGTGCCGGCTGCTGTCCGCCCGCGGGAACACCGGCCACTGTCTCGGCAATCCGGGCGTTACTTTCCGCCTGCTTGTTCCCACGCTCGGTCGCTTGGTAAACCCAGCCTACCGGACCCTGGACCCATCCCGTGATGACGATCGCTGTGGCGAGGATCAGGAACGCGTCGTTGTCCAGCAGCGCCGGCCTAGTCCAGATCATGCCGAACACGACCAGCACGAGCGAGTAACAGGCGAGGGCAATTAGGCTACGGGCGTTCATTCCCTGTCTCTCAGTTCTCGTGCAAGCCGTGCCCGTCCACGCTGCGGCTCTACCTCGCTTGCAAGCTGCAGGATCGATGCAGCCATGGCAGCGTCTATCTCGCCGCGGGAAGCTTTGATCGCGACATCGGCCATCTTCCGGAAGGCCCCGGTCAGCCTGTCTTCAAGGTCCACCACACGGTTGCGCAGCGCGTCCGTCTCCTGGTGACATTGCTTGCGGTACTGCTCGTGTCGCTCTTCGAGCTTGACCAGGTCCTCGCGGAGATTCCTGTTCTCGCCCTCCAGCCCTTCGACGCGCTTGGTGTAGCCCTCTCTCAGGGCGAGCCGGTCATCGGACGAGAGCTTGCGGTTCTCCCGCCACTCGCGCGCCATGTAGACGCCGATCATCATCACGACGGTCCAGACGCCCGCTGCGCCCGGCGTGAACTCGCTTACCAGTTCGTTAAACTGCATACGCGACCCCCACCATCAAGTCCGCATGACGCCACAGCCGACAGCCGGCCCAAAGCGACTGTGCCTTGGTCGCGACCTCACCGTAGACACCCACCAGCATGAACTGGGCAACCACGACTGCCGCAGCGCCCCACTCTCGCACCTCGCCCCCGATCAGGTAGGCAATCCAGCCCACGGGGAACAACAGGTTGATCGCGATCTCTTCGCGCCTCATGTCGGGGTTGAAGATCGCCAGCGCCGTCGCAACGTCGATCAGGACCCACAGCCAGAAGTTGAACGGCACCCCCGACCAGCACAGCGTCGTTGCGAGCGCGAAGTTCAGCAGCAGCGCCACGGCCGCCCTGTTCTGCCTCAACGCCTCCCACGCGCCGCGCGGCCGACGGGCGCCGATGTTCGCCATAAGCGACAGCCACCCTATCGCCGCAGCAGACCACAGGACGGCCTCGAGCAGCACTAGCCGCCCTGACTGCCCGGAGAGGGCGCTGGCGTGCCTGTAGGCGTCGGAGAGGGCGTGGGAGTAGGGGTTGGAGTAGGCGTGGGGCTGCCGGGTGCTCTGGCCATTGTCAGGGTCCTTTCGGTGCAGGGGCGGTCAGCCGATCCGCCAGTTGGTTCCGTCGCTGTAGACAGGTACGCCGTTCGCGCCGCCGCCCGCAACGACAGCGCCGAAATTCCCGGCCGCCGCGACAGTGCTATCCGAC
>Ga0247780_1000374_pt1 | contig 44385 bp, 47 predicted proteins | sample UWRJL079202R5_FD_179927 | JGI IMG/M metagenome (GOLD analysis project Ga0247780, IMG submission 179927) | Plant litter microbial communities from Arlington Agricultural Research Station in Wisconsin, United States - UWRJ-L079-202R-5 | ecosystem: Environmental > Terrestrial > Plant litter >...
TCGCCAATATGAGGGAGCTCTTGCGCTTAACGGCGCTCATGCTCGCCGTGACGGACGCTTCAGCACACTACATCTTCCAACAGCTGGCCGTCGGTGGCGCCAAGAATCCCGTGTTCAAGTACATCCGACAAAACTCCAACTATAACTCACCCGTGACCGATCTTGCCTCCAACGACCTAAGATGTAACGTTGGGGCCAGTGGATCCGCGACCGAGACACTTGCGGTCAAGGCCGGTGACTCGTTCACATTTTACCTCGACACGCCTGTCTATCATCAGGGCCCAGTATCTCTGTAAGTTTGCATCTCGTATCCTCCCTAGGTACCTACATAACGTTGGGGTGGAGTTAGAGATCACTCGCTAATGGAACCTTGAAAACAGCTACATGTCCAAGGCCCCTGGCACAGCATCACAGTACGACGGAAGCGGGGGCTGGTTTAAGATCAACGACTGGGGGCCGACGTTCAGCGGGGGCCAGGCGTCCTGGCCGCTCGCAGGCTCATACACGTACAATATTCCGTCCTGCCTGGCCGATGGAGAGTACCTGTTGCGCATCCAGTCGATCGGGATCCACAACCCCTGGCCGGGCGGTACGCCCCAGTTCTATGTCTCCTGCGCCCAGATCAAGTTGACTGGCGGCGGGAAAGCCAACCCCCCAGCAGTCAAGATCCCGGGTGTCTTCAAGGCTACCGACCCCGGATACACCGCCAACGTAAGTTTCTCCTGTCCTCTAACCGACCTGAGCTGGAATCATTCAGGTACTAACGGACAGCAGATCTATACAAATTTCAACAGTTACACCATCCCCGGCCCAGAGGTCTGGAAGTGCGGTGACGCCACCAGCACAGCCCCTTCAGAGACTGAGGAGAGCACCGAGGAGGGATCGACGGGTGCTCTACCTCAAATCTCAACATTTATAACCCAACTCACGAGTGCCACTCCCACTCCCACGCTGGAGCCGGAGCCGGAGCCAGAACCCGAAGTAGAGGTACCGACGTGCGAGTCCTCAAAGTACCAGCAATGTGGCGGGATTGGCTTCTCAGGATGCACAAACTGCGCCGATGGTTCGACGTGCTTCAGGCAGAACGATTACTATTCTCAGTGTGTCTGAGCAGCACTCCCATATCCTTATCTTGTAAATACCTTGGAGCGCATGTCCAAAACAGAAGCTGTAAACCAATCATGCGAACTCTTTGCACCCTATCCTACTCAAACCATTTTGGCGGTGACTTCGAGCGTAAAGAAAAGAAGCCCAAAAAGATTACAGACGAAAAAGAACATCATTTCGAGCTTTGCATCACCTCCTTCATATCCTCCCCAACCTTATCCGCCCATTTGTCCACTTCGTCCCACTCCACAAAGTCTCCAAATTTCGCATTCTTTGGGAACCACTTGAAGAACAAGGCCACAGGCCACGCGAGCTGCTCCCTCTCCACCCGGCCATACAAGAGCGTGTGGCCCCTAAGTGCAGGGATGCTCTTTCGTATCTCGGTCTCCATTTTGGCCGTCTCTTTTGCCGCAAACTCGTCAGTTCCGGGCACGCCGACCGAGAAGGCCCAGACTGGTCGCTCCGAGAGGGCGGTGCGCTGCTGGGAGATGAATTTGCGAGCTGGGGGCAGCCAGTTGGCCATGTGGATTGCCGAGCCGACTATCACGGCGGAGTGGTTGGCTACCTCGTTGGCTGGGATGTCGGTGATGGCTTTTACTTCCACGGGACCGGGGATCTTGGTGGCCAGGCGGGCGGCGATGCGCTGGCCGATCTCGGTTGTGGTGTTGTGTGCCGACGCGATGGCTATCAGGACAGACATGGTGAGTGTTGGTTTTGAGTTTTTAAAGTGTGGGTATGGTTTTGATTGTAACTTTTGCTTTGAATTTTAGATGGAAGGAGGCCGTCATTTTATCAATGTGGTGATCGGTGGTCTGACCGAGCTGTGGTGGCCCGTGGCAGCAATATCACGCCACCCACACATGGTGATCACGCATGGCTTTGTTCATGTTGCAGCCTGGTAATCTGCGACGAATCTGGGCACACGAAATTCCCTTTTTCGTTCGTAGTCCTGACCTAGGGTGATCTGGGGTGAACTGTGGCTGATTTGTCCTGAGTTTTCCCTGGTTCTTCCCTGAGCTAGGGTGATCCCATATACCGCCGCTGCACAGCCTCAGAGGCCTGTTTTCAGTCCCCTAGGCTAAAGTTTCCTTTCGCTGTCACCCGCAGTGTCCACGTTTCTGGCACATACTGGTACATGTTAAGGGATAGCACATGGCACCCTAGTCTAATCCCTAGGATAGTATGTAGTATTCTGGTACCAAAATTGGGATAGTATCTAGTATACCAGTATATTAGATAGGCTGGTATATGCTACAGCAGTGCTTTTCTCTCATGATAGGAGCTTCCAACACATGATTGCTCTCCAGTGTGTGTCAGTCTTGTGATACTCAACGTACGGTAGGAGTAGGATCTTTGATTTGAAGCGGCAGAACAAATTTCAGGTAGGCTAGCTGGTGAACCTCCTGTTGAAATAGAGCTCTTTTTAGATCGCTAGGCTCAAACTGGCGCCCTGCCAGCCGAGAAAGAGCCAGGACGGCACCGGCGAGGGATCCTGTGAGAAGTCCCTGCTTCTCATCAAGAAGTACGGGAAGCTTTACGTCGTCGTCAAATTCTGAGTCGGCGTAGTTGGCGGAATCGGCGGATTAGTCGAGGTGAGAATGCGGAGGGGTTGCTTCGCTGCGCGTGTCGTCATCAGGACCCTTGTGGTTTGACCCTGCAAGAAGAAAGAAGTGCCCGTCTATCTCTATCAGCCCCCCGACCGTTGACACCCAAGCATCCTCGCCTGAACCCGAGCACAGGAGGCTACCACTGGTTGTGCCAAGTGAATGATTATCGTTCGCGTGATGAGAGATTCTGTATTCTCTGGAGGCGAATGACACCAGGCTTCTGTTGTAGCAGAGCCTCAAAGGGGCGCGGGTACCCAATGGGTACCCATGGGTGGGTAATTCCAGGGCCTAGTCTGGGGAAAGAAAATTCCCCAGAGCGGAAAACTACGCTACAGAACTACGGTGGTGGGCTGCAATTCACTGGGGAGACCCACTGGGAATCCCCACACCTTCACCTAACGTAGTGGTGAAAGCAGCGCGACCACCACGAATGGCATCGGCGGCCCGCTTGATTGCCGCTGATTGCCGTTGTTAGGGTGAGGGTTTTGGTGGGGGCATGTGGACCGCCCCATGTGCGATGCTCATTGCTGCCCGTGGTGCCTCAGGCAGCGTTTGACCATTCACACCAAACTTTTCGCCCCACTTGACTCGTAACCAACCCTTTCCCATACGACTCGAGCTGGTGGTTTTGCAATTCGCTTCCCTCGCTTCTTCCCGCCAAGCGAATGTTATCTAGGAGTGCCACTTCGCAGACGCCATCACGACCGATCGAGAACGGCCATGGATCATCTTCCCTACAGTCCGAGATAGACCTATATCAATATCCAACCTCCGCACCCATTCATAGTCGTCGGCTGCCTTCATTCGCCAACGACTCTTCACTTGGCCGCATGGAAAGGGCTTGATGCCATCGCCGAGTGGTTGCTGCGGGGTGGCGCCAACGTGAATTGCGAATCCAGCGCCGTCAACCCGCTCTACTTGGCTATCTTCAATGACAAGGCGTCCTCGGCGCTCTTGCTTCTCTCCCATGGCGCCAGCCCGGTTGTGCGATCAGCTTCCCAGGACTCTCTCAGCCATGGCCTCGAACCGACTTGACCAACCCCGAGCCGCTTTTTTTGGCAGGTAAACCAGCTCTGGAAGCACAGGATGTCATTTAAGGACGGAAGACACACCTACCGGGTGGGGCTCTGTGACGCTCAAATCGGAACCGCCTTCAATCAAGGGGACGTATATCTTCTCGCCGGACGGCCCAGTAACTGGTTGAAAAGCATTTCAACGGCACTGTCCGCATTGGTCTTGAGGTATCAAGACCAATGTCTAAGCTAAGCGTCTGAAAGTCGAGTATCACACCGGCAGGGCGACTGCGGAAAGTGATTGGTATGTCTCTGATGGCCATTTGCGATAAGTCCCACCTGAGTTCTAACAGAGTTACAACGCTTTCCTCCCGTAGAATAAAAGAGCATCCGCCCCCTCCTAGTGAGAAAACACGCGGTACTATATTTTCCGCTCTCTCAAATGCCCATTCCTTCGTAGGCACCTTAGGCCCTGGGCACCCAGGCAGCTACGGATATTGAATTTCCCGAATCTAGGGTGTCGTGTTTCTGACAAAACCGATGGTGAGCGGATACTCCAATTGAAGTCTTTGGTATACCAGGTACATATCCAAGGCAGGTACTACCTTATTCCTGTTTCCCAAGATGATTCCATGGGCCTATTTTCGTGCATTCGTCCAACCATCGTATCATGGACGCCTTTTCACGCCGCCTTCCGTGTTGAGGTCTACCCTGTGTACTGAGACCTTTTCCAGCGTCGGCCTTCTTCTCCGCCACCTTCGAGTCGACTTTGAGTGCGTGAGTCTGGGAGGCCGTAGTCCAACTTCCAACACCCTTCAAGTCGACGCAGTTATTCCAGTTATCCCTACACAGCAGTCAGCCACACGCATCAGATATTGGGGCCGGGAGGCGGATGACCAACTGACATCATGGCCTCGGGGGTAATCTAAGTAGGTAAGTTTGATATGATACAAATGGAAGGCAGAGAGAATCTTTATTTATACATGATACACAATGCACTGTAAACACAGGAGATCAGACGATTCTTCCCAGTTTGCACCAAGACAAGCCCAAAGATTGGCTCCCGGGCTGAAAACTGAGATGATGAGCCTAGCTTCGCAGCGCTGAAGAGTGCAAACCCTTCAATGGATCAATTAGGTAGTTCCCCAGAGAACCTAGCTGGTATGGCCGCAAAGCCACAGCTGCGGTGTTGCCCGATGATGTTCTGGGACTCCGAAAAAACGGGACACCAGGGATTGCTACTCAGGGCGTTCTTGGCAGAGGCCGCCTTGTCCGCACTATTTTAACAACCTTCCATTGGCTCACTGAGTGTTTTGAGCCAGGGGACATTGCCATGTCACAGTGGGGCTCCTATTGCACTTCGGGCATCGCTATCATTGGCGTGGAAGTACCCGCTGTGGCTTGGAAACATCGAAACTGCGGAACTTTGCCAAGCAGTTCCATTGGACGACCCTGCGGTCTGCACTTGACATTGATTGGCGTGCGTGGTTCGGACAATTGGCATTTTAGACCACCTTCAAGCAGCCCCCCCCCTCCCCCCCAAAAAACACAGCTTCCATCAACCCTTTGTTCACCACAACCTCTTTGCAAGATGATGCCCCTTCGTCGGATCGCTCCGAAAGCCGAGTCAACACCATCACCACCTGGTGGTGGCATCGCAAAGCGACGCCATATTCAGCATTCGACAGTCGAATGGGACGATAGACGGGATATGATTATTCGATTGTATACCCAGGAGAAAAAGACCGCCAAAGCCGTCCTCGCGGCCCTGAAGAACGATGCGAGCAGCCCATTTCTGACCAGGTAATCCCGGCCCATTCCACCATAGCTCGCCGGTGTCCGTAATTTTGCTAACGAGCATGAGCGCAGTCGAAGGCAATTATTCACCAAACTCAGAGAATGGGGCATTGTCAAGAAGCCCAAGAAGAATGAGAGAATGAAAGATCGACATGATACTGGCGTTCCGTATACACCGCTCGGTCCCGGAGATATCTCGTCCTCTCCATGTGTCGTCGAAACGCCGCATTCGATTGCTTCAAAAATCCCTGCCTCTTCAGGTATGCAGTGTTTGGAACGAGTGTTGATGTGCAATAGAGCAGGGGGCCTAATCTTTGATATAGATCTTGACGATTTTGTCATGTCACTGCCAGAGAGTTGTGTTTCCTCGAATGAGTGCCCTCTCTCACCTGACAAGGAGTCTAGCCACGAATTCGGGATGAATGTCAGAGAAGACAACAGAGATACAATCTGTCTCGATCCTAAGCAGTCTGAGTGTCCCAACTCCTCCTCCTGGAGTGCGGAGAGTGACCAGACCCTTGGCACACGAGGGCTCGACCAAGTCATCGACGCGTTCGACCAAGCGTTCATCGAATTCGACAACTTGGAACACGACCCGAGTCCTGAGACAGAGTATCCAACAGTCAAGGAAGGTAACCCGGTGCGGAAAGCCAGCCTGAATGATCAGCTTGCCCTGGAATCGTTGTACCACCAGTCCGAGCAATTGCTGCAATGGTTTTCTTCCGAAAGAAAGAGACTTGAAGACAAAAGAGGCAACGAAGAGTTGGATGTCGAGGCCTGGATACGGAGCGAGCAACTGCGTGTGCTTGAGGAAGAGGAGAAGGAAACAGAGCAACGCAAATGTCCGCCCCAGCCAAGCGATTCCAGCAAGCTCGAAACCTACTTCTACTTGCCTGACCCTGACCTACTCGGTCACATCAACAAAATCAACGCGGAATTTTGCGCAGTTGATGACTCGTACGGGATTGATCAACCCCGCCACCCACAGAACCAGAAGTCCTCCGACCCACCCCTGGACGACGCCCACCACGCCGGTCGCGACGCCTCTATTTCATCACCACTGGTTGCTCCCCAGGGCCTAGAGTCTTCCTTCCGATCTTGGCTCGAAGAGAACGATCCTGAGATATTGGGTAATTATTCTGGCCCTGTACTGTGGCCACTCGATCCGTCCCTGTGTGCTGGGAGCGAATCCGTCTTCCCACAACAGCCTAAAGCTTCTCCACATCAGTCACAACAGTGCAAGCCGGCCTGGAAAGCAATAGAACGGGTTAGCTTCTTGTTCAGGGATCACAGCCGCAACCAGAAGGTTGCTCAGGCTGCCCTTAGACGTTTTCCTCACAAGCAGAAACTGACCCAGCTGCGGTTGCGGTCATTGGATCAATCTCTCGAAGAGGGATTGAAAAACACCTTCCGCCATAAGTTCATCGACCAATATCTGCTCCTCGTCGATGCCGCTCGACAACACCCTTATTGGCTAGACACATCGCTGGGTCAGCTTCGCAACCACAGGGCTGCGTGGGATTCTGCGATATCGACAATGCGACGGCTTTCGCGCCTTGAGGCGCCCCTGAGCCTAGTGGACGTGCTGTGTTTTCTCTGCGCCTCGCGAACGGTGGTGGAGTCGTCTGGGGACGACAAGGTCGCGCACATGATATCATTTGCCCAGGATCTGGAGACCTGGAGCCAGATGTTTCCTTTGACCAAGCAATTTGCCAAGACCATGTGGGATATCACCATGGGTGGCATCTCAACGCTGTGCCCCAAGGGCGGAGCATCAAGGCATGCTACGGTCTTGCGCTTAAGGGACCTCGTGGCCGCAATGGTGGCGAAGGCGAAGCTGTTGCTTGTGGATGAAGTGGACGAGCCAGTGATTGAAATAGGTAAGTTACCAGTCTTCCCCTCGTCGTATGAGAACCGTTGGCAGTTACTGATCCACCTACTCAACCTAGGCGCCCAGCCTCCCCTGGAAGGGACTCGAAACTGGCCATGTGATTCGCAAATCTGCCCCAACATCACCCGGCTACAATCCATAACATCGCAGACTCCAAGCTTCGATCCAACAGTCGTGGACATAGCAACGGGCTTCATATTCGCAATCATGGTTTACTTTATGTTAGGTAGGTCACTCCAATTTCAGTTCTGGTGATGTCCTGTAACACTAACTCCCGTCTCTCACCCAGGGTTTGCCTATATGGATTCTCCACAGATTCTAGGGTTGACAAACCCTTGGAATATTGGAACTGGGCCGACACTGAGAGAGCCTTGTTGTCCTTCGATGCTTTCACGGTCCTCAACGCCACTCGCACAGTGGCAGCCTCCTCTCGGCATGGCCTCTCCCAGCCCGGATCTAGACGAGTTCTCTAGATATTTTTCACACTTCTCCTAGTCGCAAGGGAGCAGTGGACCATCGGTGCTGCAGTCGCTGCGGTTGGGTCATGTAGTTCTTTGTAGGAGGGTTTGGGAAGTTTGGGACGTTGTGTACATGATTTGGGCGGATACTACCAAGTATAAGGAGGCTTTTTGATGCGCTGATGGATGCTCTATGACCAATCTCTTATTCGCCTCCCAAATCGGAGGCCATCATGATCAATCTTGCTCACTTGTGGGTAGGTCAGATGATTTCCATCGAAACCCGATAATCAGTTGAAGATCGTACCTCAGCCATGCCACGTGGGGATCTTGAGATGCCACTTGCAACGGAACGAGCAAATCATCGGTATTCAACCTTGTTTCTTGCCAAAATCTAAACCGCCGGCCCCGTCTCACTTTTTTATCAAATTAAAATCCACCGCAGCCACTCCAGCGCCCGATCTTCTCTCAAGCCGACACTTCTTCTCGCACTCGTCGCAATTTACAATGGCGCCAACCCGATTCCCGCAGTTTGCCCGGCTACCGGTCGAGCTCCAGCTAATGATATGGAAGTACGCAGTGGGTACTGGAGCGAAAATACATTGCATTCCCTGGCTGCGAAGAAACGAGTCGCACACTGCTGACTACCGAAAGGCCGTGCGGCGCTGGTTCAACGAAATGAAGCTGTCAGGAGGTGGAAACTCGCGATTCACCGGCGCAGCGCTTCTCCATGTTTGCCAGATCTCGCGGGAGGTTGCAAGCCCAATCTGTAAGTGACATGGCCTCCCTTGCAAAGGGACTCCCGAACTGATGGCCAGGGATTCAGGGGGGAACACCGGCGGGCAGCCTCGCTGGGCGACGTTCCTCAGCCATGACACTCGAATCGAGCTCGCAACAGATATCCTATATCACAACCAGCCGTGGAACACCATCGCTAAAGTCATATCGCCATTTCAGTATGTCACCTGCGCAAACGTCGCAGTGGCCTTCAAGCCGAGGGGCCGCGGACGATGCTTCAAACACGACCGTGTGAGTACGTCAAGCCAGGCAAAAAAGATGTGCTCGTATTGTTTATTGGAGCTTCTCCACCGATACAAGCACCTCCGCTCGTTGTCCCTGATTGTGGAGGGCGATGCTAGCGGCACTACGAAACAAAACCGTCCCTCGTTCGACTGTTATGGCCGGAAGTTCGCCGAACCTGAAACTACGGATGGTAATAAGCTCCGGGGAGAGGCGCTAGCGTTCCTTGATGACCTAGAGACTCGATATGTAAGCAGTCACACCCCCTTCTAACATCAATATCTGACCGCGATTTCACAGATTGCAGGAATTCGCCAAGATCGATCAAACAAGAAAAGTTCCGTTGTGGTTAAGTTTCGCCTTCTCGTCGCAGTTGTTTGAGTTCAGCCGGGGATGCACCGCCTTTGGCACCGTTGAATGGCACTAAAAAGGGTGGCCTAAAAAAGCGCCGCCGATGTCAGCTCAAAACGTCGGACCTCCGCCACGAACCAGCCGGACCCCGTCGCGTGTGGGGGTAAAACCACCACCATTTCCGCCCTCCATCCATCCTCAGCCAGCCGTTTCTCGGTCGTTCGTGGAACAATCTCGCCGTTTATACACCCCAGTACAGCTGCCGCCGGGCCGTATTTCACCGGCCGGTTGTCCTCAGCTATGCATTTCACCCACCAAGAGTCGCATCACATCTCGGTGCTCGCCGGACAGGGCGAGATCATCAAGCTCCGGAATCACGTCCAGACCCTAGCGAAACGAGAGGCCACCTCCCCTGCAGAGGTGCTGATTGCGTGCAAGGACGATTTCCAACAAACGGCAGCCCATATCGCCGCAAAGTCCGGACAGTCGCGTAGGTCGTCGCGGTCTTCATAGCACGTGGTATCATTTGCTTTTCAACTCGTGCTGATACGGACCAGGATCCATCGAAGCACTTGCGGAGCTTGTGGGGGATGAAGAAAAGAAGGTTGTGTTCTTCAACATGGCCAATCGCTTTAGTGGGGATCGCCCGGTTCACACGGCCATGCGACACGGATACCTGGATGTCTTCAAGGCGCTCGTAAACAACGGGGCGGACCCCACCGTGAAGAATCGGTTTGGTGATGTCGTGACCGACTATCCTGGAGATTATGAGCAGGAAGAGGTTCAAGCGATCATCGACAAATACAACATGAAGGAGGCGAAGTAATGTCTCTTTCTTGCGCTCATGTTGTCGCCAAGGAATTGAGCGCGTATGGAGAGGTCATATTTAGTCGGGATTTATGCTGGTGAAGCGGAAGGCTCCCGATCTTCCGGGTATTGACGATCGATGTGTGTGTTTTGAAGTGTCCCGATCGGCCCATGCCGAGGGGGGACTCAACCGCGGACTTGGTGACGTCAGGGAAGGGTCATCACAAGCCACTGGCGTCCATGGGGATAAGCATACAAAGAGGCGGTCCCAGACTCAAGAAAACAAGCCTATATACGACACATTCACTTTTCAATGTCTTCACGATCCCGAATGCATCGTGCACCCACTGCTCTTTTCCAAGCCATCACATGCAACGCAAAGCCGAGCTACTCTCAACGCCAACCCACCCGCAAGATGTCCGCCTCAGCAGGCAGTGATGTCCCGACCTTCGAGTCAATCGGCGTCAAAAACACCACCGTAAACTCCGCTGCGGGCGTCAATCTCACGTCTCACCAAAAGCTTCTCGTGGGCAGCGTCCTAGATCTCTTCGAGGGCAAGCCCACCCTGAAACACCTTTCCCTATGGGACCGTAACGCCACCTTCGCCGACCCCCTCACCGATGCCGTCGGCTATGACCGCTTCGCAGCGCAATGGTACGGTCTACCAGCCGTATTCGGCCGCATCCAGCTGCTCTCTCACAAAGTGGTGGACGCGGGTAACCCCATTGAGATGGAGCTGCAAAACAAGTACACGGCAAAGGTGGTGGGGAAGACGCAGGAAATCTCGTCAAAGGTTCGTATCCATGTAGATGCGGAGGGGAAGAAGATTGAGAAGGTGGAGGATCTCTGGAACGGGAAACAGCTGCCTGATGGGTTTGTTGGCGAGGTACGTACATGGTGGTGTCTTCGTTTAATGGGGAGACGAAGTTTTTGCTGACAATGTCCGATTTTCGGAACTGGTAGGCTTTCCGCAAGTTGAATGCTGTTACGGTACCGGTTATGGTGCGTGTGCCCAAGACGGATGACGAGGACAGGAAAATGCAGGAAGAGCGGGAGAAAGGCATGAGTGATACGAAATTAGCTTGAACATTGGGAGGTGTTCGCCGCATAAGGCGCCAGTGGATGAGGTCAAGGCCTCGGCGGTTTTTGTGAGGTGTTGACTCGCATGTGCGGGTGTCCGGCTCCTACAAACTTTGCTGCAGTTCATCCCATATGATCAAGGTTTCCTGCCACCATCCAGTTGCTTCGCACGTGGAGAGGATCGCACGTGAATACATAGTACCACATACACGACTGATGTCGAACAGCAGGGTCGATCATTAGCCAACTGAGATATTGGATCCCAATCCCATATTACTTCAGCGACACGACAGTGACCCCTCATGGCAACAACCATCACGTCCATGCGTCTGCAGCGTCGTACAATTTCTGGATGTCCTCCCTCCACTGTGTAGCGTTCACCCGCATCACACGACGGTCATACGTCACCAAGCTATTCACCTCCCCCTCGACGTCAGTGGTCTGCGTCCACACAGCGCCACTGCAAGCAAAGCGGGCCACCTGATCCCTTAAAATGTCGAGTAGCACGTGTGATCGGTAGTTGTACGAGTCCAAGTCCGCGTTGATCTCATAAGTCTGTGTGATGGTATCCATCGCGGCCTGCACCGGCCAGAGATTCCTGAAATCCGGGACGTGTCCGACTCCGCCGAATTCACCCTGGAATCCGATACGCGCCGGGCCGTACGAGGAAGGAGGTTCTGAGTAAAAAGGGGTACCGCACTGGGGCTCGGCGTAGTGGTGGTTATCGTGGAAGTCACCCACACCGAAGTCGTGCCAGCCGGTGACGGCATCGATGAGGCGCGTCGGGTCGAGCTCGCGGATGTGCTCTGATGCGGACCTCGGGGTGGTGACTGAGGGGCGTGAGCTGGCCCCAGCCTTCGTTGTATATCACCCAAGTGACGATGGAGGGGTAGCTTTTGTGCTCGTTGACGAGGATTTCAATCTGTCGCTCGAATTCAGCCTGGGAATTGGGGTCTGGCGAACCGCTCATCGAGGGCATGTCTTGGATCACGAGGAGGCCGAGTTTGTCGCAGGCTTGGTAGAAGAGGTCGGGCTCTACTTTGATCTGGTTGAGACTGTCAGGGGACCAGAGCTTTGGTGAGGAAACTGTAAAGGTGAATGGCTGGTCTGAGACGGAGTCGTGGGTGGTAATGGGGGTACCGCTTTCATCAAGAATGGAGATCTTAACGGGATGCGATTTGTTAGAAGAGCTGTGGATGGTGCCAGTGACTGTTTTGTTGGGTAAGCTAGCGTTGCGGTTGTTAACGTGGAGGTTTCAGGGGTGGCGGGTTTACCTCTTCCGTCCATGTCGGCTGCGATATCCATGCTGGTGATATACGTTGAAGGCGCGCTCTCGAGCCACACCGTCTGCCATATTCCAGTGCAGGGCGTGTACCAAATATGGGATGGGTTTCTGGTCTGCCTCCCGTTTGGAATGTGGTGAGGCTGCTCATCAGTCGGGTCAAAGACGAAGACCAATCTGGACATCAAGAGTCAGCAGGAGACACAAGTTGATGATGCATGTGTTCTCGGACAGCAAGACGTCTGCCTACAAGTCATTGGAGCCACCAAGACGAATATTGCCGCTCGTCGGTCTGCAAGCCCTTCACCTTCATGATGACCTACATTGCCATCGCCTACGCCATCGATATTCTCGAGCTTTTTGTGCTGCGGTTCAAGAATGGCAAACTCTGGCTCGTGCCGTATCCCCAACAGGGATTCTCCCTCTACCGTCTACTGCTGCACCTCATCAGCCATGTTACCAGTCCTTTCATCACGGCTGCCTCTGTTCCCTGGCCACAACCATCGGCACGCGGTCGCTACCGCGGATTCGCCTATCGCGAGGCTATTTCTGCAGCATGGCGCAGACACTCGCATCAGTCTCCAACAGATTAGCGTGTCGGTTTCCGTCACGGGAGGCTCCTGAAACGTGCTTGCAGCACCGGGGATGCTGTCTGGTGATGATTTCCCCCCAAGTCTCAGAGCTACCCGGGTTGTGATATTGATTTCAAAGAGATTTGCAGTCTCTGATTGTTTGAGGACGCTCTACGGTCATGATATGTGAGGGGTTGATAGCAAGGGGCTTTCCATCGGTTCTTGGTTGATTGGCTTTTAGCATGTGATCACGCGGCTTGACCTATAATATACACCTCGAGGTCCGGTTCAGATAGTTCTTCTTCTTCCATCTTAGGATCCTTGCAAATAGAGCCGATCTACTACCACAGCTTTGCCTTAGTCCCCTAGGTGCCTCCGCCATGTTACTATGCCTTGAGGTAGCAGGCTAAGTTAAACCCAAGGTGCCTGCTTGACTTGTTGGCTTATTCGGAGCGCTGGTAAGATTTACCCAGCTGCCCACTCACGACAATCTTTCCAATTTCCTACCACCCCATCATCCACAACCTCCGCCCCGCCTTTCCAGTCGGAACTTTTAGGCGGCAAAATACTGGAACGACATGGCAGGGTTGAGACTGACATATATCGGGGATGTGGGACTCGGACTTGACACTGACTGATTCTTGCTCCACTGGGACTATACATGTTTTTTAAGGAAAGTCGGAACCGTACCTGAAGCCAGTTTCTATGTTTCAACACAAAGAGACAAGAATCAATCACATCATCAACGGGTTCACTCGCACTAACTTTGCTGACTGAGCTACTTAACTAAAAAGAGCCAGGATACTTCGTACGAATCAGCTAACCGTGTGGCGCGCCACACCGCTGAGGTGCATGGAACTGGTATTCGCTGGCACTGACGCCACGCGCCTTGCACAGAAAACGGTTTGGCGGGGGGTAAAGCCTGCAGGCCACTTAGCGGTCTTAGAGCCACATACGGACCGATACGCTCAAAGTCCGCTCTTATCTGCTGCTTGCAACGGCAAATAGTCGTGGTTAGATCTGTTGAGATATGGCCCACCCAGACACTCTAGCGAGCCGGCACAACTTGGCAGTCATGTATACGCAGCTCGGCGGCTCAATGAGGCTGGAGAGCAACTTATCTGTGTGCTGCAAAACTCGGGGGGCCTGGAGGACAACAGAGCTGCTAAGGTGGACGCCATGAAAACCCTCGCAGCTGTTTACTGGGAAATGGGTAGTCCGGAGCAAGCCAAAGAGCTCGAGGCGGAGCTCGAAGCGAAGCTGCAGAAGGAGGGAGAGAGGATTTTTGGCAATGAATAACTTCCAAAATCTCGGTCGCACAAGCGCGTATACGAGGCCGTCGGGCTATCGCGGCAGGTAGCTCATAGTTATCAGTAATACTAACATAAATATAGGTTTTTTTCAGCTAACCGGTAAAGTTGTTAAGTACCAGCCCATCTAGCTCCCGTCTGACGGACCGATGGGAAGATTGGCACGAAGACTAAATTGGGACTTAGCGTGCGCGACCCTAGGACCTCGCCTCAAGTATTCCACACATGCCCCCCTAGGTATTTCGCAAATGGACCCTCCGCGAAGGTATGAGGTGATCTTTCGAGCAGGGAGCTAGTGGTTCGGTAGCCGCTCAATCGCCTTGATAATGGCATTAACGTGAGGCTCCTGTTGTTTTACCCTAAAGTTGCCCTCACCAAAACCCCAGTCACCCACACCACCCCTTGCGACATTGCTCAGGCACTGCTCAGGCGCTACTCAGGACATGATCAGGAAAGCCACCAAATGTGGTTTAGACGAGTAAGCAGTGCTCCATAACTTAGCTGAGTTCTAGAATTTTAAATGGTAACTTTTCGTGAGGGAACAGTTTTGTGCTACCTATGTCCCAAAACTGGGATTACCCAGCCCCCTCATTCTTTTCCCTTCCACTGGGGTCTTATAAAACCCAGTTTACGTCCCTTATTGTCAGAAACACGACATACTGGATTTGGTGGAATTGATGGTGTTGCAACTGCTTGATTGTATTGCTTGTGTTCGTTGGCTCTATGGCTTCGTCGGAGAGCCTATATACCTGTACGTTTTGCCTAGCTGAGCTCCATTCAGCTCCTTACAGCTCTGTTCAGCCCCGATCAGCCGCATTTCACCACATTCTGGCTGATGGTATTCTAGCCCCTGGCTGGAATTCCCCTCTTTCTGACAACTCTCCCGTGGTGTCCATGTTTTGGGGTATATCTTGAGACATCCCATCATGTACTGGTATACGGTGGGACATCCCATCGGTACTGGTATATCATGTACCATCCAAAAATCCGAGCTGGCGTATTGTGTACCATCCCAGGGAATGTACTGGTATATTCTGGGCCCCTGAGGTTGTGCGGTGGCCGCGTATGGGATCACCCTAGCTCAGGGAAGAATCAGGGAAAGCTGAGGACAAATCAGCCACAGCTCAACCCAGCTCACCCCAGCTCAGGACTACAAACGAAAAAAGGAAATTCGGGAGCCCAGATTCGTCTCAGACAACCACAGTGATAAGCCAAATTATCAATGTTGAAGCCATGTTGACAGCATGTTGAGGGCATGTTAACATGGGTTTAAAAAGGGGGCTTTTCCTGCTAGGTACTTTTTCTAAATAACGGATTTAAGATTTTGCCGATCATAGTGGCGGAGGCTCACTGGCGTTGTGGCAATGCCATGATCTAGCTTCGCTGCTTAGATGGCAAGGGAACCCTTTCCATCTGACAGGTGCCACTACTGAGTTCCTGTCTCGCTGGCATTGTCTGGACGGACATAAGAGGGGACACGCAAACTGCGTTTACAGTTCCAAGTTTTATTTTAATTTCTTCACCCAGCAAGCCGTCTCTAAGGGGAGTTTGATCTGCAGACAAAGATTTGGTGGGCTAATTAGAGAACCCTTCATCTCAGTCATCTTGGCTCTGCTGGCCATCATCAGCAGCATTTGTCAGATGGAAAGGGATGTGGCCAGCCAAGCTGAATGGAGCTCAGCTCCGCTGAGCTCTGATGTGGGTATCTGAACTCATCAGTTCAGCTAGCCAAGGCCACCAGTTGCCACCATTTGCCTCCACGCAGTACCATAACAAAGGCTTTCTGGCTTTGCCAGAAAGCCAAAGAAGAACCAAGACAATTCCAGACTATCCAGTGTGCAACGTTTCTAACAAGATCTAGCATTTTAACCCCTACCACTATAAAGCTTGAAGAATTAAGACCGGATTCATAGCGAATGCGAGAAATTCTGCGAGAATTCAGCTTGCCCCTGTTTGAATGTCACGTGAGTGTATCCGGGGAATGCAGTTCAGTGACCCCGCTTCCGCACTTGTTCTTGACCGCATTCCTTCATCAAATGTCCAGCCTCTCAACCCTCTCCCCAAAGCCCTTGCCGGAGTCGTTCCAGCGATGGACTACCATGATGAAGTCCCATTTCCAAATAATTCGGAGTTCAGCTGGGATCTAGTTCAAGATTGGAACGTATGTAAAGATTGCTGGCGGCGGTTGAGGTGGTCCGAGGGAGTCCTGGATTGTTCGACAGGAGAGTTCTTTCATCATGACGGGATCCTGAAACTCGAGAAAAGTTGTCGGCTTTGCGACACCTTCCGTCACGCCATTCGTGCGTTTTTTTGGGACGATGACGGGCTTGGTCAAGAAGAGGAAGAAGAAGAGGCAACAGGCCACAGCTACTATATTGCACGTGGAAGTTGCCAAGACTTTAGGATCCGGCGTCGCAAGGCCCCGGGTTGGAATGGCTTCGGGGGCTATCCGTGCCTTATCGTTTCGATCGAGCCAGGTGGGTAGCGATTTAGTTTCTAGTTTTACCTTGCGCAGGAAATGCTAACGGATAATCTTTTCTAGTTGACATTCCTGATTCACAACAGGGCCTTAAACAACCTCTCACGACAGAGATCCTCTCGTTCATACGGCACCAGCTGTCGAACTGCAGCTTGAACACCCTCCATGGTGATTGCTGGCATGACCTGGATTTAGTCGACAACTCCAAATGGCCTGCGAGGCTCTTGAGGATCGAGCAAGCGGGTAGGGTCACGGTCACGCTCGTTGACTTTGACCTCCCTATGAGGGGGGAGTTCGCCGCCCTCAGTTACCGCTGGGGAACGCCATCGGTACTGGGGAAGGACCCCCCATATAAAGCAGTCAGCTCGACCTTGCGAGACTTACGATCTGGAATCTCGGCGGAAATACTACCACGCACAATCCGGGAAGCAGTGCTGGTCTGCAATTCACTGGGCATACACTATATTTGGATCGACTCCTTGTGCATTTTGCAAGACTCGGAGACCGACTGGCAGAGGGAGGCCCTAAAGATGGGTATCGTTTACTCCTTATCTAAGGTCACGATAATAGCGGCATCTTCAACCTCTTGTCACAGTGGATTCTTGAGCGACTCGCGAGGCCGTATCGATCTGTTTGCTTCCAGAGAGCCTGTTTTCCAGATTTGTGCCCGACTTTACAGTGGCACAGGTTTCCATGCAGACCTGAATTCCAAGGCCGACCCGTTGGCGAGCCGGGGGTGGGCTTACCAGGAAGAGTTTCTGTCCTCGCGGTACATCAAATTCACCAAGGAGGATGTCCAATGGAAGTGCAAAGCAGGGCATACATGCCTCTGTGGCCTCCAGCCTAACGTTGAGTACGAAAATCAGTGGGAGTCAGGGCGGATCCTCTTCAAGCATCGTTGGAAGTCAATGGTGGAAGGCTTCTCGCATAGACAATTCACAGTGGAAACAGACACGCTGCTCGCATTTTCTGGGATGGCCAGACGGATGGCATCGTACTTTCCCTCGCCGCTTTTTGGGTGCCCAGATTACATCGCTGGTCTCTGGGCAGGCGATATGGTGAGCCAATTGCCGTGGCGCACTCCCAAAACCAACACGAATGCGCGCTGCCACAAGAGGTACGTCGCCCCGAGTTTCTCTTGGGCTTCCTTAGCGATGGACGGAGAGAGTACCATTGAGTTCCCCGGATCAGATCACGAGAACACTCTTGCCACTTTTATCGATGCACGCTGTGAGCCGGACTTCGATAGCAATGAATTCGGCAAAATCAAGCCCGGCGCCTTTATAGTGTTGCGTGGGCCTCTTTTGCACTGCATCATGTCAGACCCTAGCTACCACGGCAGAAAGAACGATCCTGAGAACCAGGGCTTCTCTATAACTCGAGACGTCAGTGGTTGGCCAGCAAATCTAGAAGTCTACGCCGAGTTTATGGATTTCCCGCTGAGCGGATTTCTTACTCCCGATGGTAAAAGGGGCGTGAGAAGGGCGGTGACCAAGCGGCCCGAGCAACACTTTGATGGAGCGGATGTTTATGTACTGCTGCTCACCGCCCATTGGTTTGGCGCGCCAGCTGGTCTCCTTCTCACGCCTCGACATGACGAGGGAGGTGGATATCAGCGGATTGGATGTGTTGACTTGCGAGGGGAACCTGACAACATCCTGGGATTACAGGAGCAATGCAAGAACTGGATGGCTGAGGTGACTATATTTTAATGTTTTGTGCGGGTAGCGTGGAGGTACTTGAAGAAACTGACGTCATTGTACTTCTTCACTTTCATAGGACTTGTTGATTAAGTAAAAATACTTAGTTTAGGCAAAAATCTATGCATCAGGTACCATGGACAAGACAAGGGAGTGGCAAGTGCTCCCCTAGCCAGTGAGTGGAGGAAGATCGACCATAAGGGAAGTCGGACCCCGCCACCTTATCTCCGCCTGCCCCGAGCGTTCTTTCAGAAACACTGCACTCTGGAATCTGTGGAATTGGAGGGATTGATGCAACTGGCTAGAGGTACTATCTGTCAGAAAGAAAGGGGTTCAGGGACCCCGGGCATCAAGTCAGCGGAGCTGATTGGATGCCTGGCACTGCCAGGACGCTAGTGAGCCTGAGCCACCGTAATGACGAAGGCTGAATTCTACAGATAACTAGTTCTATAATAGAAAGTTCTAGCTGCAAGCCAGAATACGAAAGAAAAGCAATTCAATCAAACGGTTATACCTTCATCAATTCCACCAAATCCAGTGTGCATTGTTTCCGACACAATCCGAAAGACCAGAGCAACATGTAGTTCACTGCACCGGCGCGCTACCAAGGAGACGTTTATAATAATATCATATTTGATTACCCCGCTCGAAGCTTTGGAAAGAACAACTACCGTGACTGTTACTGCTGTCCGAGTGCTTACGCAACCTTTAGCTCCTACTGCTAATCGTCATCAGGCGTAATGCCTTGCAGCATCGTGGGTACAAGTTGTAACAGTTTCACAGACTATTGTTGTATTCAACTCGATTGTTGGTTATATTAAGTGTTTGTGGAACAAGAGTTTTGTTTCTCAAAGCTATAAATCTATCTTTTAGTGGGTGGTGCCTAGGCCACCCGTGGTCAAGCCGTAGGTGGTATTCACCTATGGCAGCGACATCTCACAGGTAATGTGAATTGCTGTAATAAACAGTTTCAGTGCCACCTGATTCCAACCATATTCCAACATTGATTCTGTGATTCTGCCGTCATAGGTAGTTACCTAAAAGGTGGTGAGCCAGGACTTGACTTCTTAACCATAGTTACTGAACCAAGCCTCCCGGTCGAAGGTACAGGAAAGTGTACGTCTTATAGGCCCAGCTCACCCAGCTAGCTACCCTCATGTTGGTCCGGCTTATTTAGCTTACCCGGCTAGCACCCTTAGAGTGGAGTCTCTGGGTGAGCCCTGAGGAAGCTCCGAATACAAATGCTACCTGTTCTAAAGCCAACAAGCGCACACAAGTAACGCTTGGTCCCACCCTTTAAGGCTCGCGAGAGGTCAAATTCGGGTGGCGGGTCGTTCTGAAAATGGTGTAAGCAACTTTGCAAGCGACTCCCGTCAAATGCTGTTGTTGCATGCAAAATTTGCCTTTATGAACTCCCAGTTGCCTAAACCACCCCTTACCACGTTAGTCAGGCGTTGCTCAGAATATGATCAAGGAAATAGCCAAGACTAGCTTAGAGAAGAAGAGAGTGCTTTGCAACTTGCTTCGTCTATCTTAAAGCTGTCAGATGGAAAGGGGTCCCTTGCCATCTAAGCAGCGAAGCTGACTGGATGCCTGGCATTGCCACACGGCCCGTGAACCTCTGCCACTGTGATGACAAGCCTGAATCCTATAGAAAGGTTTATAAGAAAGAAGGTTCTAGCTGGAAGTCAGAACCACACAAGCAATACAATCATGCAGTTGGGATGTGCGCTGGGTTTTATATGACTTTGGGGATAAGGAAAGAGGAGCGAAAAGAGGGTGAAGTGGTCCCATTTTTGGGCCACCTGTGTCCCCAAAAATGGGACCTCGCGAAAAGTTGCCATTTTAACTGCAGAGTACTACCTACTCTTCTAAACCATGTTTGGCGATTTCTCTAATCATTTCCTAAGCAGTGCCTGAGTTGCGCCTAAGTAAGGCGGTTTAGGGCGGTGTAGGGAGCTAGAGGTTAGTAAGCGCAACTCCAGGCGTACTGCCTTACAGTCTGTTATCTCACCAGGTGTACTAGTATTTTATATACCAGTATACTCCAGGCCAGTACATTATGTACTAATATATTCTAGGTGCTAGATTGTTATGTACCAGAATATTACGTACTATTATAGGGATTAGACTAGGATGCCACGTGCTATCCCGTAACATATACCAATATATGCCAGAACGCGGACACTAAAAGTAACATAGAAAAGCAAACTTTAGCCTAGGGGACTGAAACTGGGCCTCTAAGCCTGTGCAGCGGCAAGGTATGGGGAGTACCCTAGCTTAGGGAAAGCTCAGGACCACGAACGAAAGAGGAAATTCCGTGAGCCCGGATTCGTCTCAGATAACCAGGCTGTTATTATCGAGCTTTTGCATCACGGCGGGGAACTGAATGGCTACTGTGACGCTGCTGAAGATGCCAGGGGAGGCTTTCTGTCCAAGCAATGTTTGGACGTTGGTATTTGTCAAGCTTGGGGTTTCCATTGGGAGGATTTTGTTTGATTTTTTGCATATTCCTTGAGGGTAATAGGGGGAATAGGGAATAACGTGTCTACCATGGGGCTTGTCTGAAGCCACCTCCAAGTACCGTTCCCCAGTCCGACAAAAGAGAAATTTCAGCATCGTAATGCTAGCTGTCCAAAGATCCTCCGAATTGAAACCTAGGCTAGACGGAAAACCGCGAGAAAACCCGACAGACGGAAAAAACGAGCCCTGCATCGATCATGGTGGTAGCGGCTGGTCATGGAGCTTGGGATGGCAATACTTGACGGGCCAGAGACACCCCCGGAGTGCCGCAGTCGAAGAAGTCAACATTGACAAAGTTTGGCACTAAGGCCGATCTGATCTTTGCAGAGTCGTCGACGTGGTCTTTGAGGGCATCCCTGTGTGTGGTTGACCTGGCCTATGACGCCATAGTTGTTGGCCACGAAGATCGGGTTCGTGGGAAAGTGGTTCATGGCGAGAGCGGCAGCGTGCCTATTTGCCTGGGACTCGCCTCGTTCCCGAGTCCACGTGCTTGGGTTGATGCTATACCGTAGTCGTTCTCCGTCATGTGATCCCACTGCAACTTGAAGTCTGCGGTGGAGGCCGAGTTGAAGACAACGAGGCGGCGCTAGCCAGGCATATCCTTGAGCTTGGTCTAGGCGATAGTTGGGCTTTGTTTGTGGACGGGGGAGTCGAGACCGGCGGCCTGGAAGCAGTCCTTGACCTTGGTGCGCATGGTGGGCGAGAGACGGTCTTCGATGACGATGATGATCACGACGTTGGAGAAGCACTTTTTTTCAAGGCAGAGGCAGACAGTTACGCCTATGGATTTATTGGGCTCACCCTGGATGGCAAGCTCCAGTGAAATACTCCATCTCGAGCCCGGCAGACACTTGGCCTGCACTCAAGTTGTCAAACTCGTACTCGTACATCTTGTCCGTGCTGTACTTGTTCCTGAGGATGGCACCGAGCATGTCTTGCTTGAAGTTGTTCTCCGGCCGGATGAAGGCTAGGGGGAGTCCGAGGAAATGATCGCGAAGCGGATCAGCCGGCAGTTTAGAATCCTTCATGATCTTGGCATGCCACAGCTTTAAATTTTGCACGTCATCATACTTTCGATATCTTGTCGATTATAAAAACCTATCGCTGCATGCCGCACGGCGTTTGAGCACTGATTCTCTTGTCTCGTTCACTTGACCCTTGCGACTAGTGCAGGTTTTAGATCATGTACACCGAATCGGAGCCATAAATACACTTACACAAGGCCGATAACATTCAGATCCAGATAGCTAAAGCACATTATTAGACAGAACACTGCCAAGTATGAGCGGACATACTCCATTTGCCTGTACATGAGAGACCAGTTGACCACAAGACAGTTTCATCGCTACTTATGCTTTATAAGTTTCATAAACTAAACAGACCAAGAGGCGATGAACGCCAACGTCCAATAATCTGGTTGCCTATTTGTGCCTTTGGCTCGCAGATGACACTGTAACGCAATCCTCTATGCGTACCAATCCAAGGTCGCGCTGATGTGATGATCCTTGCATGAACTTGGACTCTACCCCACACCTGCGTTACCACCCCCAGATATTCATCTCTCCCCCGGGGGTTTGCGGAAGTACTTTTCCGCCTGACTGATACACGTTTTCCGTGACAACCCGTTCGCTAACATGGATTTATAGTTTAGCTTACAAATCGTTGAGAAGCGAGAGATGCAGGACCCGGATCCGATGCTCTCGGCTTCCCGCTGCGAATCGGATAGCTCGGAATTATGCCAGTCGGGCTGAAGCAGCCATAACAATTGCTCATAATACTGCCCAAGAAACGAATAAAGAGATATATTTTATTAGCACCCTCGTTCTTTCGTGCCCGCCTTGTAGGTAGATATCCCCCTCGAACTTATTCCTTCGCCATTGTTAGGCTGAAACAGTGCCCAGCTTCTTATCATAGCATGCAAAATGCGATTTGCTTCAGTTTTTCTCCTCGGGCTCGCAGCCCAGCCGTCTACGGCGCGCAAGCTATTCGACATCCCGCCCGGGGCCATTGCTAAGGTGAGCATCATCGATTCCACTTTCAGAATAAGTGGTGCGAATGCCACTACCTTCGTGACACCAAAACTAGAAGGTTTCAATGAAATGCCTACAATGCCGGCATGGTCATTCTTGGTCGAGAGCTCCACCGGAAAAAAAGTCGTTTTTGATCTGGCGGTACCGCCGGACGCGTATAATTCGTATGCACCAGCCGTTGTACAACAGCTTAAGGACTTTGGCTGGGACTTTCGAGCCGAGAAGCATGTGGCCGACATCCTCAAAGAGGGCGGTGTTGACTTGACTGAGGTTGAGAGTATTATCTGGAGCCATTATCACTTTGATCACATTGGTGACATTTCTACCTTCCCGCTCACAACAGAGCTCGTCGTTGGACCCGGGTTTAGTGATACGTATCTCCCTGCGTACCCCACCAACCCAAACTCCACGCTGCTGGAGCGGTACTTTATGTGAGTTTTTTCTATCCCCATTCTATCAATACTTCACTTACGCCTGTTCAGAAACCGCACCCTCCGCGAAATAGACTTCAAGTCGCAATCCCCCCCTCTGAAAGCTGGCGCCTTCCCCGCCTACGACTTCTTCGGCGACGGCTCCTTCTTCATCCTCGATGCGCCAGGCCACACAACAGCCCATATAGGCGGTCTCGCACGCACCACCACCAATCCAGACACCTTTATCTTCATGGGCGGGGATCTATGCCACCACAGCGGCCAACTTCGACCCACGCCCGAGAGGCCCATCCCTGCTAATATCCACATTCACCTCGACCACATCCCTCCAGTACACGCGCCGAGATATCAATGTCCAGGCGCAACAGCCACAAAAGCAGAATTCGAGCATCTTAACACTAAACGTGGCAGGAAACCAGACGAACCATTCTTCGATGTTGTCGTGGTAGAAAACTATTCCCTAGCGATAGAAACGATTCGCAAGACGCAAGAAGCCGATGTGGATAACGACGTGTGGTTCGTGTCTGCGCATGATCCGCATATTATGGACACGGCCGATTTTTTCCCTAAAACGGCGAACCACTGGAGGAAGAAGAGGTGGGCCGAGAAGGTGCGTTGGGCTTTTCTGAAAGATTTTTTGCCGGCTGTGGAGGTGGATAGGCATTTTGAGAAGATATAAGTGGGGGAGTTTGGGGACGGGCGAAAGGGGGGGGTTGAAATAGCTGTATGGATTGTGGCTTTCAGACATGAGCTGGGCAGATGAGAGGGGTACGTAGCGAGCCAAGGAATCTGTAACCTTGGCGAAAGCCAGTAGAGCAGGTGGGGCAGAGGGGCATTACTGCAGCTAGTATACTGGTTCCTCTTTCTCCACCGTGAGTGGCCAGTTACAGAGGTTGTTAAAAAAGCAGGTAAGACATAATGGTTATTCAAAGCCGAGAGGAACGATTCCTATATAAATTAGTACAACCCACTGATCTCACTCTGCTGGATTGCTAATACTAATTGCTCACCCTGTACTAATATACCGGCTGTTATTTGTTGTGATTTTCAGCCCAGCATTTGAAGCACTTCTGAAAACCCACCCAGAGGTTGTTGCCCCCATTAGAGAGGGCTTTCTCACGGCAATCAATGCAATTATTACCGAACATGGCCAGGTATAATTCAACTCCAGAGTGAGCACCCCCATCCACACTTCCCAAATCAACGAGAGTGTCAACCAGCAGTTCGGGTATCCCCTGCAAGGCCTGCAAGAACTCACGGCTCACAGTAGTGGAGCATGGTCTCGTTAACACAAGGAATCGAACGAAAGGTTGTCGGATTCTTTCGTCTGGAATGCTATACGCGAGCTTTGCGTACTCGGCAAATGTTGTGGTGAAGTCATCGGTGGGATGCCAGGGCTGGGAATTGATCGACGCCGTGCAGGATGCTTGAATGTGGCGAGCTCTTATTTTAACGAAATGGAAGAGGCTATTAAGGAGTTTGCAGCACATGCTTTCAAAGCCTAGGAAATCTGCAACTCTGTAGAGCGGCACGCAGATCCGGAATGCAGCAGGATTGTCGCGATCGCTGAATTGGTTGAGGATTGGGATGTGGTGAACTGAAGATAAGAATTCGTTAGAATAGATCTTGACTGTACAGATGTCCATGGGAAAGAGATGGCTTACGGCTTCCAGAGTACATGCAACGGAGAGCGTTCTCAACAGACTTAGGATCCTCGTCGTCCAGCACAACTTCACTGGTCTTGGACTCCTTGAAATTACCCAACAGGGCGGCCTTGAAGAACGCCGAATGCGTGCAGAGGACGACCTTGTGCAATTTCCAAGTCCGGTCACCGCATTGGATTGTGCAGTCGGAAAGGAATCCAGATTCGAAAGCCCTGTTGCTTGAGGTTAGTTGATACCTTCAGTCGCAATTTGACAAACGGAATCAGTCGCCCCTACTCGGTCAAGTCCATCGGATGACTTCAAAAGGCGTCAAGTCTACCGTAGTCACGACGAAGGTGAAGCGAAGACGGCGATTTCCAAAGTAAAAGACCGCTCCTATTCGCAAAGGGGGCTGTAGCAGAGGAAAGTTTGTTGGTTGAGAGGTCCGAAATTTGGAGGGGCAGGCACGTGGTAAGGTAGAAACCAGAGCGACCCAACGTGCCAGCAGGGTTAGGGTCCATCAACACTAAACACGACACCAAAGCTTATTGGACGCCGCGCTGTGAAACACACGAAGAATTTCCATTCGCAGGTCTTTGTACTCGTGCCCAGGAAGAAAGTTCGCTGCCGAGCTGCCCATCTCAGAGCGCTGAAGAAGGGCGAGTGCTGCTGCCGCATCTGACGGTGCTGAGAGCCAGTTCCCATGGAGAGCAGCAGCTCAACAACCTCGGGCTCGCCAGCTCGTGCAGCTAGATGCAGCGGTATCTCGCCTTTGTGAGACTCCACATCAATGTAAGCCCCAGCTTTAATCAAGACCGAGACGGTGGCCGCACTCCCAAAGTATGCGGCATGGTGCAGCGAAGTCTTGCTCTTCTTGGTCATGACGTCGACTGGGATCCCCTCGGACAGGTAGAATGAAACCACTGTGTGCTTTCCTCGCGAAGCGGCACAGTGAAGGCTGTTCCACCCCCCAACGCTTCACCGCTACGGCGACACCGAGTTCGGGGGCAATAGACACGATGCACATCCACATCACCTGGCGGCCTATTGTCCGAAGGCGCGGTGTCTTCGGGAAAATGGGAATCTCCCACGAACCGATTGTATGCCATCTGGCATGTGACTCCTCATAAGATGGTATGTTCAGGTGAACACATTTCCAGGAGCAGACGAGGAATATGGACAGACAGCTGAGGATTATGTCCAACGTGCTTCGTCGAGAATCAGGCGGCACCCAGCCAATCATACTCGGTTCGCCTGGCAAAGTGGTATTCGACGAAGTATGGGTTATCGCCATGATTGCTCTGGTAGTGTGATCGAGGGGGGCTTGGGGAAGGAGAACGAGTGAGGATGAAAATAAGTGTTGGTCACCCAGTGCCCTAAGTACTCGCAAGGCTCTGGGGCGCAAAATGTAGAAAGGGGAAGAGCTGCTCCCAACCACTCCCCCTTCCAGACCCAGATCCCCCAAAAAGGGGCCAGGTTAAAGAAAACTTACAGCTATCTGGCTTAGAATGAAGTGTTTAAGGCGTTTTCCCAGGTATCTAGCTAATGTAAACTAATTTTTGAATGTTTTTAAGACTTAACTTGTCCTTTCTGCCGCTTTGTAATCAGATTCCCAGCGGAGGTAGACCTGCAGATACGCCACCTTATCTCCTCCAAATGCGTCCATTTTAACCGAAAATGATTCTTAGACGTATCTGAAATGCAGCTATACGGCGCGATTTGAATAAGCCCTATTATGGCGGGGTTAATGTTTTCTGCGGCTACTAGTGTCAGAAAAGAAAGGGGATCAGGAGCCCTAGGCTTTTGATCAGCGAATTGAGTGGATGCCTGGCACTGTCAGAACACTAGTGAGCCTGAGTCACTGTGGTGACGAAGGCTTAATCCTATAAAGAGGTCTATAAAGAAGAATGTTCTGACTGGAAGCCCGAACCACAAGCAATACAACCACATCTTTGCAACCCCAGTGGGCCGTGTTTCTGACAAGTTCTGGCGCAACCAGGGGCTGGCACTTGATGCACGGACTTTAAGTGTACGTACAGGGGGCGCGACGCAGACTCATCGAAAACAGGAGAAGTCGGAGGTGGGCAGGCGCGAGGTGCATGGGACTCTTCCTCTTTACTAAGGCAGGAGTCAAAAAGGCAATAAAGTCGGCCACCGCGACTTTACATATCCAGAAAAAGAGCCCTAGAACCATAACCGTTGCATATCAGCCTTAGACCCAGTCTGTCGCGTGTTCCCGCTGTCATGATCTCTGGTTCCAGTGGGACTGAAGCCGGCCCAACCAGTGGCTCGGGAGCGCCAAGACGGCGCCATGCTGGCAACGGAACCCAGTGGCTTTCCATTCTGTTGACACGCACAGAAGTTCCGTATTTTTGAGCTGTGTTGCTTGGACGCCCGGCACCCTTTCCCCATTGGAAGCAGCCTCCGAGACATGGAGGTGTCCCGAGCGTCGATCTATGTCGATTATGGATTTCGTCGCATAAAACCTTGGCACTTCCGACCAGTGTGAAGCCATTCACCAGCCCCGTCCTGGGCACGTCCACGTTCGCGGTCCGAGAACACAACAGAATTGCGGTGCCTGCATGGTATGGGATGAACCAATGTGGTGTTTGCTTTCTAGATATCCCAATATGGCCATCAGCTCGTCCTCGCATTGACCTCTTCTTGGGGCTCTTGGAGCCGCGCTATCCCTGGGCGGGGGTCTTCTCCTCACCGGTGTGTGGTGTGGTGCAGAAAGCCGCAATGGTGATCACAGCTGAGCCCGTTCTTTCCCCACATTCCGGGACCGGGATTCCCATTACCCTTCACCCAATCTCACTTCCCCAAGAGTTGCGCATCTAGGATGCCACATGCCGGATGCCACATGGCATGTGGCATCCTATCTGTAAGTAGGTACTTGGCAGTTATATGCGTCGGCAGATCCGCCCTCTGTTGCTTCCCAAGCCGCGTGTCCGCATTCTCTCTGGGCCAGAACCGTGTCTTTCGCATGCAACTGACTTTGTCGCCATGGCCGGGTACAATGGAGAGGACCAATCTGCCGAGATCAATCTCGCCGTCTGGGCCCTGGTCAGCGTATCGGCCCTCTTCCTCTTCGCCCGTTTATGGTGCCGGCAGCGCTTTGCGCAAATGTGGTGGGACGACCTTGTGCTCACCGTCTCATGGGTTGGTTACGGCAGTATTGCCACTGTACACCTACCTAGGCACATTTCACTGACAAGTGTTCTTCCAAGATCCTCTTGTTAGTCGCTGGCGCCCTCGTGAGCCGCACCATTGCCGTCGTCCACGACGAGTCTGACGACGCGAGACGGGCTTTTTTTCGCTACCAGAACACGTCGACATGGTTGGCCGCCGTTGCGACGAGTTGGTCAAAGGTTGCCTTTGCCGTAACGTTAACCAAGGTTGTGCACGAGCCCATCTTCAAGTACTTCCTCTGGTTCATCATCGCCGTGGCGAACCTGATCCTCATCCCGGGCAGCCTATCCATATGGATCCCCGCTTGCGGTGACCCGAGGGCAATCTACCGACCGGCGCATCCAATGTGCTGGGAGCTTCCGGTTCTCCAGTATCTCGGTGGCAGCTTCATGGGTACATACGCATCCCCACTAAGTCTCTGCCGAGATTACCTGCTGTGGGCTAACTCCTTGTAGGGTCTGGAGGCATCATCGACGTCCTGTTGGCTCTGCTCCCGTGGTTGGTCCTCCGAAAGCTGCAGCTCGAAAGGCGGGAAAAAATCGGCCTCAGCATCGCCATGAGCCTCGGTGCCATCACAGGCGTGATTGTCATCATGCGCACCTTTTTCCAGTTCGTCCAGGGCGACTACAATTACAGTATGCTTCTCTTCATGCATTGCCACTGGGAAACCGCAGGTTGCTAACCGAACCCTGCTTCGGTAGACTACATGGTGTTCATGCTCCTCTTCAACTTCTTGGAGCCTTCCGTCACCATCATTGCGCAGACGATCCCAATTTTCAGAGTTCTTTTCATCCGCGTGAAGCGGGCGACGCAGAAGTCTAAGACGTCGGGTGTTCACATGCACCCACCAGCGTCGAACGTTGAGTTGGTACCCACACAAGCGAATTCGGTTAGGAGTCCCGGTTGGGATGGTGCAAGTAGTAAGTCGAATGGCGAGTCGAATGTGCGGGTATCAGAAAACGAAGATTTTGATAGTACAAAGTGTTGAGACTTAGGGAGACCTGTCAGCCAGCATAGGTACCTACACAGGGATCGATCCAAATAGGAGCTAAGAACTGTTTTTCGATAATAAATAATCTCATGGTGTTGAGGCTGGATGATTCAGTTCCACTCTTAAAACATTAAACAACAAGACGCTAATACTTTCCACCTCGGTGCGGACTAAACTTGCTGACGGAGCAGTCACCTTAGAATTTGAATCTCACATGCCACCTCCCGCTTCCTCCCAGCTTCGAACTATTCACCTAACTCGGTCCCCTCCCCCCTTTTCAAACCCTAGCAACCCACCACTCGATAGTGGCAAATTTCCCCGGCGCGTTGGCGTAACAGCTTACGGCGCCACGGGCCTCGACCCGCCCCTGCGCATCGACGCTCTGTAGCGCCTGGCGCATGTAGAACCGCAGGTCGTTGGCGCCGAAATACACTGTGTTTAGCACCTGCTCGTAATACTTGATGCGGAAGCGGCACGTCCCCGACGTGGCGAGCGTGACGAAGCCGTCGGGGCTGCTGACAAAGTCGGGCAGGTCGACGGTCCAGTACGCTTTGGGCGAGCCGAGGACGCCGTTGCCGGTGTTTTCCGTGTAGGCGTCGGCGATGGCGGTGCAGTCCGCCGCAAGCGGCGAGTTCTGTGAAGTGGATGTGTTGGGGTTGGCCTCGCCGCAATAGTCGTTGCTGTTGACGGTGGAGTCAGTGTAGGTGTGGTAGGTGACGGCGCGCTTTGCTACGGCCGCCGGGTTGGCGCTGGTGTCGGGGGGAAGAATGGCGAGGGCAGAGGTGAGCGTCGCGAAGCCGAGGAGCGCTTGATGCGCCAGGAGGCGGAGGGTGATGGGAGCCATTTTGTCTTTGCTACGGTTTCTTTTCTGCTTCTCTCTCACTTTTGAGAGCGGCTCTGGGCAGTACTGGACGAGTTGTGTGCCTGATTACACGCCGCTGGAGAGGGTTGATGATGAGTGACTTATATATGAGCAAAGTCACATCGCACACGCCGCCAAAAGGACCGATCGTCGCTGCCCCGCATCATACGCCTCCCAAGCCCCTGATGAGTGACATCAACCCTGGCCATTGCTGACCGTTTGCGCGGCGTAAACACGGGTGAGCCATGAAAGAGGGCAGCCCGGTCGGGCTGTTGGCCGCAAAATTGGCCGTCCCGCCCCTCGAAGCCCGGTTCAGCTCCTCGTTAGCTGCCGGTCAATGGGAGTCGGGCCCTCTGGGGACACCGAAAGCGGCCGAGGTGCGGGTAGCACTGAAATGCCGTGCCGCTTGCCGGCATGGCCGCATAATCAACTCACGTTGCACCGTACACACCTTGGCAGTGCTTCAGCGTCGCAGGGCTAGGCAACTGTCTGTTTCTCCGCAGGTAACAAGGTTTATTGGCGATGTCTTCAAGAAAAGCGGCCTGTGGTGAGACATATCGTCCCGCGTCCAGTTCGCCTGTCGTACTGGAGTGCGATGGACGTCTGACCATTGGCGACCTCGGAAACAAGATGACCCACCTACCCCAATTGTTAAGAATTTAGTATAACGCTCCGCCACCCAAGGGTTGCTTCAGTAGTGTCTAATATGCAACGTTTGTCTCTAACCAAGAGCGTTAAAGTAATTGACAGTGATAATCTCGTAACCGTCTCTTTCCATCAGCTTTAGCACAACTACTACTTCAATACTACTGACCGTCTTGTTCCTTCTTCTTTCACTTTAAGGTGAGATCGCCCTTTCTGTCTCCAGTACCATCTAGGGTAGGTTTTGAGCCAGCGAACTTTCACACCCCAAGCATGGAGCTCTTTTTGTTGGGAACCGACCGAGGTCTGGATGGAAACTAACGCGTTGTAGACCCGAGCGCGTTGTCTTCTTGAGTCTGAATTCAAACCTTGTTCTTATGCTGATATTATTCACAAATGCATCACACCCTTGGCTTGATTGGCAGTGGCCTCAGCAATGGCTCCTTTGCAAGTTCCACCTGTGCGGCGTGCACCCTCTGATCCCAAGGGTCGTGAAACTGAACCAGAGCAGCCGTGTTCCCATCCGTGTTTCTCACATCTCCAAAGTAAGGATTTCCGTCAACCTCACATTGCACATGCCTCTCTGCGGGCAGCTTCCCGTTTGCAAAGAAGGCCTGCACATGACGAGCTGCGCAGACTGATGGCACTGCGAATGAACAATGGCCATATCCCTTGATTTCTACGAGACGTGCGCCCTCAAAAGTAGCGCTTGCGTTCTTAGCCGAGATGAGCGGGCATATGGGGTCATATGTCGTTGAAAGAACAAGCAAGGGATGGGCCGTCTTTACTCCATGCCTAGGCACATAGGCATGGCTCTTTGGAATGGCCCAAGCAGCCCTGACGAAGTTGAGGTTGAAATTGCCGTCGCTGAACAAGGACTTATTCAGCTTGGGTGACAACTTGTCGAGCAACAGGCGATGATCTTGGGGCCAGTGCTGGGGACCGAAAAGAGCATCGTTGAAGTAGACCAAAATTGCAGAATTCTCTTCGCGAAGCCAGGAGTCCTCGCCCCTCCATTCGTATGATAGGAAGGCATCAGTGGCGTTACCGTCCAGGAGAGCGGCAAGGTTCTTGGCCAACAGCTGCCAGCTAGCAGGTCGATAGAGAGAGCTGAGAATGCCGTTAAACCAAACGGATGTATGACCGATGATTCCGTACAGGCCGTTGTTGATGTACACCGCGATAGGGTCGTCCCTCAGCTTCTGTGCCATGGAGAACAACTTTTGCGCGAGCTCTGCCTTGGTTGAGGCATGTGATGCGAGAGCGCATCTCTCGGGACCAGCTTTAATGCATTCTTCTAGGAGTCCAGAATACACGCTGTTTTGGTCGACCGCATTCTCATTCTTGATCAGCGAGTTGTACCATAGGAATTGGTTCAACACACCGTCGATAACGACACGTTTGGAGCGCTCGGGAAACAGGGTGGCGTATGTCTGTCCGAGGAGGGTGCCGTAGCTGAAACCCCAGTAATACATGTCTTTTTGGCCCAGTGCGTCGAGGATGGTGTTCATATCCGCCACCGTCTGCGGAGAGTTGATGTATGTGGCAACACCGCCCATGGTGTCGGCGCATGCGCGCGCATGGTTGCTACCGTTGAATTGATCCAAGGGGACTTCAACAGAGCTGCACTCAAACAGGTTGGGCTCTTCTTCGGGGCCGCATGGCTTCCACGAAATGCTTTCACCGGCGTAGGTTAGTAATCTCTTGGCCATGCCCGAACCATCAAGTGTCGGGGGAAGACGTCGGAATGACGGAAGCACGCATCCGATCATAGTAAAGACACCCAAGAGTTGTAGCACTCGAGCTGGACGCGAAGTGAACCATTGGAACATTCATCCGTCTCGAGCAGTGTGCTTGGGGCAGAATGGTCTCGTTCCATCATTCATCGTGGACCTGGGGAGCCAGTAGATTCATACGTGTAGGTGGTTTTTGCTGCTGCTCTTTTCCAGGAAAGAGTGAACGAGCGCGTGGTCAGGGTAGGCGGACTATAGGGGTCTCGTCACCCATATAGCGTGCGGCGACTAATCTTTGAGATTGCTACTCTTTTTATTGTCGTCGCGAGGTGATTGGATACCTAAGGTTATGCGTTCCTGCGGCGTGGTAGTAATTGCACAGTTCTCCGTGCAGCTTTTAAAGCCTTCGCGAAGAGTGTTGAGAGTTTCAGTGGCAGCCATGGCAGCCATAGCTAGCCGGAGTAAAAAGCTGCAAATATTGATGTCATACCCGACACCGGCAACAACAAACCTCACCGTTATATATTTTTTACAGATCCGAGGCAAACCCATATCTCAGGAGCCACACGGCGAGGATCTGTGTTTCGGAGAAAAACACTTTGCTGTCGAGCCGAAACTCTCTCGTTCCGGCCGTTGCAAGGAGGATAAAACACCCTCGTCGCACACAGTGGTCCAGTCTTCCTTCTATCCTTCACAACACCAACACCGGGTGTATTTGACGTCTAAACCAATCTAATGCGGACACCAACCCTTAAGATATGCAGCGGACCCTAACCCTATACGTGTATGTCTACAAACGCAAACTAGCATCACTAGCCCTATGACTATCGCACACAACTCCATGCATTGTTTTGCGCACTTTGCGCAAATACATTGCTTACTCATATTGCTTTTACTGGCATGGTTCATTGAAAATTCAATGAAGCGCATTCCAATGGGCACTTGTTTATGTTTGCTGCATTTTTGCATGCCATGTGCCTACCCAGAGTATTGATTTTATTGGCGCGAGGGCCCGAAAAGTGGGAGCTGGGCAGGTCTTGCAGCCAAACAACTTTCCAAATTCCACATTGGTCCGGTGCTGAGCGTGGCTGGGCAGCATTGCGTCCCGAGCTGAAAAGGGACTCTTCCCAGAGTCTCCCCGACCTTCTTCCTCTCAACTGCCACGTTAGTGATGCGCAAAGTTCAACATTCTGGGTGACGGTGTCGTCAACACTACTGCAAGATGGAAATCTCAGCCGGATGTGCGAGGAACCTTCACCATTCTCTCGTCCAGCATCATCACTTTTGGCTTGTGTGCTTGGAGTGCCCTTCATCTCAACGTCCCCGAGTTTGGCAAGGCAGGCCAGCAGTTTTGGACGAAGAGCAAATGGCTCCTGTGCGCAATTTTTGCCCCAGAAGTGGTGAGTTTTGGCCACGAAGGGACTGGATCCCGAAACTGATAGACTCAATTGTTTAGGTCGGTTGGGTCGCCTTCGAGGAATTGCGACATGCCACAAAACTTGACAGCTTCATGAAGGAGGCCTTCGGAGACTCGCCCCCTTTTTGTTGGAGCCGCACTCATAGCCACCTCGCCCTCATGAGTGGGTTTGCATTCGACACCGGCGGTGACCCCAGTTGGGATATGCTTCCTCGCCAAGCACCGCCCTGACCTGATGCCCAACATCACAACGGACGCAATCAACGACAAGAGCAAAGCAAGTCCGTTTGCCAAAGCTCTGGTCCTCGCTCAGGCCTTATGGTTCTGTCTTCAGACCATTACTCGACTGGCCATGAGAATGCCGATCAGCGCTCTCGAGTTGAATACCCTTGCCCATGTGTTCTTTGCCTTCTTCTGCGATCCTAAATCGAAAGTAGCCCCCACGGTTGAAGCCGACGTGTTCGCCGTTGAGGAAAACATCTGTCTCGTAATCTACCGCCTCAAAGTGCAAGAGGACTCGTTGCCCAGCCCACCCACTCGGGAGAGTAAATGGGGTGGCGAACCAAATGTGCGTCACATCGAATGCCATTATCCCCGACAAGGCGCTTTCAATACAGAAAGGGATGCGGACTTCTTCGGCCAGAGGGAAATACGGAGGAGTGATGAGGCCTTCGTCGCCGGAAGCTGCCTGGTAGGTCCAGATTCCATTCAGCGTCTGCCATGATTCCCGTCGGAGAAGAGGCCGTGGGTATTCCGGCCAAGGGTTGGACTTGGTGTTGACATGCTTCGTCCATGGTGTATCGAGAAGGGGTGTCAGCGTGCGGAAGGGAATTGGTGCTGTTTTGTTGTCCGTCTGGCCTAGTGCTACTGATAACGTCCATAGACAACAAAAATAGCCAAACAGAAGAGGGAGCATGTTGGCCGTAGGCAGTCAGGCTGTGTTGCACGTTGAATTTGACTCAACTCTTGAAGTCAGTTTGAGACTCAAAAATTGGAAAGGGGCGCGGCTTCAGTCGGGATTGGGCAGATTCCGAGCGAGGAACAAGATGGTAAGGTTATGTATGTATTCTGCCCCATAGTAGGGGATTAAGCTTTGTTGCTGCCGGCTCTGTCGCGCGATCTAGATAGTCTCACTATACTTCGATCTGTCTCAATGTGTGCGGTCGTCTGCATTTGCACATAGCAGCAATTTTAGGTCGGTCAACCGATAGGGCACAAAATGTCTTCGCTGGATAGGAATTCCATGCCCCTGTGGCTCTTGTGCGAGGTTGCAATGCCTCACAGAGGCTGTTGCGCAAGGCCATGTGCATGATGCAGTTGACCCGCTGTGATAAGCTTGAACTCCAGTGCAGGTTGTATTTCCAGGCGCCGCAGCGTGAACATCTGGGGTTGTGGAGCAGTCCCCATCACCCAACGCACGTGGGATATTCTGGAACCAGCCGTGGGCGCCCGGGAAGCCCGGATGTCAAACTCAAGGCCCGGTAATATCGGTCATGTAAAGGAACCAGGAACCCCCACAATGGATTGAGTAATGTTGCGAGATATGCGAAGATTAGAACATCGGTCTTTGCTTCGCAATTGGCTGCCGGTTACAGGGGCGTGTTCCCATGCTGCGGGGCTGAGTGGAATGCTGCATATCTCTTCAACAGACGCGGAATGTGAGAGGCTGCCTGGACAGCTTATCGACGTTGTGGGGAGCGGGGAGGATACCGAGTGGGGTCTTTGGTGCTTCTTTCTCCGTTTCTCCGTTCTCAGTCCGCATGGACTAGGAAGGAGCGGTTTAGGCCCAGGCTTTTGCACAATCAGCGCCATGTGGGAATTGTTTCTCCGAACTCAAGTGATGAGTCACCAGCAAGGACTACTTAGGAATAGCAGTCCCGCCGGAGCTCAGGGGCGTGAACTCGTGACTGACTGGCCCCGTCGGTCAACTCTCAGAACAAAATTTCAAGAGCCGACTGGCAAGGAAAAATGGTTTCTTCCACAGTTCTTCCACTTCTTGGCAGCTTGTTTGTCGCCGGAGCCGCCGCAGCCGAGACGGTCCATGGCGTCGTCGTTTTCACCCGCCATGGCGACCGAACAACTAAGCACTACGGCGCCCAAGAGTTGACCAGGCTCGGGGCATCACAGTGCTTCCAAGTCGGCAGCGACTACAGATCGAGGTATATTGCAAGTGGTTCGACGCATCGCATCGCCGGCATTTCCGAGTTCGACTATGTCTCGTCGCAGGTTTATGCCAGCGCGCCCAGCGCGCCCATCCTAATGAATACGGCCACGGCATTCTTGCAAGGTCTATATCCGCCGCTGGTCGGCCTAGATGCCGAGGTCGCCAGCCAGACTCTCAACAACGGTTCCAAGGTGACGTCCCCGCTCAACGGCTACCAGTACGTGACGCTGCAAGGCGTGGTTGGCAACTCGCCCGACACCATCTGGATCAAAGGTGACGATGCTTGTCCCGCATATACCGAGGCCGCAGACGCTTTCGAACAGAGCGTTGAGTTCCAGACGCGGGTCTCCGAAACCCGTGACTTCTACCAGGGCTTCTTCCCTGTCCTCAAATCCGTGTACGACTACGACTCGCCGTCAGATCTAAGCTATGCCAAGGCCTACGACATCTTCGACCTCATCAACGTGGCGCGCATCCATAACGCTACCTCACCCGCGCGTGACGCTATCAGCGAGGACCAGCTGTTTCAGCTACGCACACTTGCCGACAGCGCTGAATTTGGATTCAACTACAACCGCACTCAGCCCGCTCGCTCAATCCATGCAGAGACGTTGGCTGGTGCTGTGCTGGCCCAACTGAACAAGACAGTCGCCGCGGCCGGCAAACTCAAGTTCTCGCTTCTAGCCGGGAGCTACGATACCTTCCAGGCTTTCTTCGGGCTTACCAATCTTACTGCGGCGAGTCCTGATTTTTTCGGACTGCCTGGCTATGCCTCTACCATGGCTTTCGAGCTTTTTAGTCCCGACTCCCGGACGTCTTTCCCCTCTGATCCGAACGCATCTCTGCGTGTGCGCTTCCTATTCAGGAACGGAACCGACTCAACCCTGGACACTTTCTCGCTGTTTGGAGGGACCGAGGACTCACTTTCCTGGCCTGAGTTTGTCGAAAAGATGCAAACTCGGGCAATTACCACTACCGCCAAGTGGTGCACTGCCTGCGGTAGCAAGGCTGATTTTTGTGCGGTTTATTCCGATAAAACGGCAACGGCTGCTTTGCCTTCCTCAGAGCGGAGTTTGTCGAATGCCGTCGCGGGCGCTATTGGTGCCATGGTGATGCTGGGAGTGGTTGGGATTGTGGGCATTTTGGCGTTTGTGTTGATGAGGAAGCGGGCTGCAAGAGCTGCACCAGTGACGATGGCCATGCCAGCGGGGAAGGGTGGATTGTCTCGCAGTGAGAGTGGTGACTCAAGCGAGGTTTGAGTTTCGAGGTTATGATTCCCTTATGACGTGATGATCATGCTATCTGAACATAACTCTAGGGACGTGTGCTCATAGTCGTTGTTCATGACTGGGCGCACTGACGTCTCTTTGGAGACAACATAGAGTTCCAACGAGGTCGGTTGCAGTTAATATATAACAGCCTGGTAATCTGCGACGAATTTGGGCACACGAAATTTCTTTATGATCATAGAGTACGGCGCTGAGGCGTCCAGAATTGAAAGTCCGCATCACCATCTATAGCAGCCCCCGGCTCCACATATGGCGACCCCAGCTCCAACAATATGACTCCATCATCTTCTGTAATCCTAGGCAGCTAACCGTTTATGCTTACTCATACCTTCCGTTTCTTCACCGTCTCTCGTGTGGTAATTTTTGCGGCAGTTCCCCTTCGCCTCACTCACACCTTAAATATAAGCGGCGGCAGCCCAGGGATTTATTTTTCGAAAACAATCTACTTAAAAATAGCTTTATAACTGAGCGAATGGGAAATTGTCCTCTGCTCCCATCTATCTATCACTTTTTTCGACGTCAAGAAGCCTGAAAGTCGAGCAAAAACCGGAAGGAACGCGTCTTAGTTTTACGCGGAAGGAGGGCAGGGACTCGCGCTTTGCCGCCTAATCTGAGAACTCCAGCTTCTTCTCATTATCCAAAAGGGCTTCCGTCAAGCAATCCAGCCGGGTACTAGGATTCAGTCTGGTAGTACATCGACCCCGGCAGGAAAAACGAGTGGCCCTGGGCTTACTTGGTACTGGAAGAAACTCTTTTTATTACAGGATAGCAAAATCAACCCCACATGCACTTTGGCCCCCCCAAGAATGCTAGACGCAGCCCCAGCGACAGGGGTGCCGCAGCATCCACTCGTTCTCAGGCACAAACGCCGTGTGAGGCTCCCCAACGAGTAGGTAGCTCTTACAGCTGAAGTCATTACACCACCTCTTCGTCCCCTCTCGCTCGTTATACGAGTCTGGGTGGATCATGGAGAACCACACTTTCCCAAGGTTGAGTTGCCTACTGCTGCCCGACAGGATCCTATCCGGATAATCAGCAATTGCGTGGGTCCCAATAGTCACACACCATCCTCCATTCTCGTGTACAAAGTTTGTATAGCTGCCAAGTATAAGGCAGAAACAATACCCGCTGCAGAAGTAGTTAGGAATATGGGGGTTCCCGTACACCACAGGTGTGTTGCCCATGTAGATGTTCAGCTCGGTGAAGCTCTGTGCGCAGTATTCGCGAATTCTATCCGCCCATGGGGTGTTTTCGGCAGATCTGCTGTCGACGGGTTCGTCGGCGTCACCAGCATTGTGGGTGGGCGTGTCACATGCATTAGCGGGTTGTTTGGGCTACCCCGGCGTTCTCGACGTGGTCGTCGACTTCATCCTTGGCGTCGGCAGCATCGACCAGAGGAAGAAGCTGCTCGCTAGCTGGCTTCAGAACGACTGCTTTTCGAGGGTCAGCGACTTATAATCTCATGTGTGTGGAGTCTCTGGTTATCACACCCGCCTTCTGCTTTGTTTGGCTGCGCACCTGAGCCGTCGGAATTGTCTGGCATGATCTTGGTGGCTAGCCAGCGACGAAACCAGTTGATCCATTTCCCTAATAACAGCACCATCGTGGGGAAGATACGAGCGTTCAGGTTGAATTGGTTTAGGTGAAATAGTAGTAACGCAGGAATCAAACCCAAGGCCTAGATCCAACGAAGGCGGGCGAAAGAGATCGGCAAAAAAATTAAGTTTTCCGGTCGGTAATGCGGGGAGCTGTAAATATAGTTTGATGATCGGCTCCCCGGTAGGTATGGAAATCCGGCATGCAAGTAATAAGAAACCGGATACCTTCCCGCTTGATGGACGTGCGGTCGACTGCTCCCCTTGGCCTTGGCTCTAGACGAATGGTTGTTGTCGAGGTGGTATAAGGTCCGGCTGCATCGTCTCGATATGAGGCCCACTCTTACAAGCCCCCCTCTCGATCAGGTGCTTGATGCACGGAACGCATGCGGCGATGATGCTGTAAGATGCTCGGTTAGCATCCGCTGAGTGATTCCACGACCCTTGGTTGGTTCTCACGCCGTCTTTCTCCTGTCAAAACGGGAGTGCCCGTAGCCACATCGTCATTGGTTACGGGCCATAATCATCGGAGGCGCTAAGCTGGCCGCTACGCTCGGTATGCCATGGAGAGCTTCCGAATCGCATCATCCGGGACTTCACAACTCGTAAAGAGGCAGAGCCACCACCTGAATCGCAGGCATCGTCTGGTTCCTCTGGCGCCATATATCCTGAAGCAGTTGGGAAACTATCAGATGTCATGCGTCTCATCGCTTGTCGACGAAGCGAAGGTATCCCTTTGTTCGCGGTACTTCTGCAGGGTGTGCGACGGTTGATGTCTTGAGCATCTTAGTGGCCCGTGCCTCCAACGCACCCTTCGATGCACTTTCGGATCTGCTCCTCGCAAAAATTGAGTACCTCGTCGCTAATTCAGGCACTTGCGCGGCTGGGCAATTACGCAGAGAGCAAACGAGGCGGCCCATTCCATTCCTGTCCGCACTGGTCTCGCACTGGTCTCGCACTGGTCTCGCACTGGTAGTGGTGGGATTAGTCTTGGACGTAGAGGTGATGGTTACTTCAAGATCCAGAACGTACCCCGGTTCTTCTCCATATTCACGCAATCCATTCGGGCAAGGTACCAAGGAGGGGAACGTCTCCCCCCCTACCCCCCCAATGGATGATTAAGTCATAACCTTTTATCTAGCTTTGAATCACTAAACCAGCTTGGCCAAGAGGATGAAGACTACGATGTCTTGCTCAAATTTGTGGCTCGATACTAAGGACAATTACCAGTAACGACAGGGTGAGATTCGCTCAAACAAAGCTAGTAGCTATCCCAACTTCGCAACGTCTTCCATCGCAAACCAGAAGAGTTCTAGGCTACATACGCCCTAACAAACGTACGAAATTCCGCAAGCACGCTACCATTTTATTAGCCGCGGTGGAACGGATATGATGGGAGGCCAAGGTCAGAGGTGTACTTACACACCAATAGCCGCAGTCTCCAGAGCAGCACTGTTACATTTTTTTAGCATCAGTCACCTTTTTCCGGGCATAACAAGTCGAGCCAGCCAATTTCTGATGGGGACTTTGAGATGCAATGGGTAGTACTCACACCAAAGGACTGGCAAGAAGCGGGAAGGCAAGCCTGAGGAGCAAGCGCCTCAGCGGCTTTCTCGGACTCTGCGGCCGGAGCAGCCATGGCGGCACTGGCACTCAAAGCGGCCAGGATGTAGGAGAGCTTCATATTGATCAATGATGTTGGTGAGAGGTTATCTTGGGCTCGTTATTTGCTGGTAGCTTGTCTGGATTTCGTACGGTCGTGTCAGGTCGGTCGTTTGTGACTTCTTTATACACATTTCAGCAGCCCGCCCAGAGCCCCAGAGCCGTCATGATCGTCAACGGTGAGGGCATAAGACGGCGCAAAGCATCACACCGATTAGAGTGCTTTTGATCAATGATGATGATGTGCGTAGAGAGAATCATTCCGGGGATTCCGCTTGTTCGAGTGTGATGGAGACGGAGGGTATGCGATATCCGCACCCGGCCCTCCTGCTGACGATTGCGCTGCCAATTTACTGTACGTAACGCCCTCATGGACTTGGTGTAGTTTCGAGCTTAATCTGGTGGTGAGTATCCAAGTCGCTCAAGCACTTCCCTAAGCGATGCGACGTCGGCGTAAGGGACACAACAACAATGACAACATCTCGAGATTGCATTGGCTGTCTAACACCCTAGTCCACAACTCTCATCGTCCATAAGCAATGTCTAGAATACGACAGCAGCGCTCGAAAGTTTGCCCGACGCGGCTGCGGGCCATGGGAGCAACCTCCAGCGAAGATGCTGCAAGTCGTCATCAATGTTCTGATAATTACAAGGGAGCGGACACGGCACTTGGATCGACGTGCCTGAGCCACTTCAATTTCGATATAGTGTTTTCCCGCGGCCCCGCCGCTTGCCGATCTTGCCGCTACCCGGCCAAAAACCATCTAGCGGCGTTGCTCAGCATCCGCTCTCATCCAATCGCGAGTTATATTGGCTGTATATAACCATTGAGGTAATTTGATGTCCATGGCACCCCATGTGGGGGAAGATCTTGGGGTGAGTTTTATATTTTCTTTCTCTTCAGTAGGATGGCATGTCGATCTAAGCAGGGCATCTGCTCATCACCATGGCTATCTTTTGTGTTGGATTGCTGCTATGCGCGCTCAGCAAGAATACGGGGCATACTCATCACCATACGCTGGTGCTATCTCTGGATAAAATGACATTGATGACATACGGGGTAATACTCACTGCCTAGAACCCAGTATGCCACTCATGTCGCCCAGTCAGTCAGTAAATACGCATCCATGGTATCCTCCTACCAGACTTCGAGACCCAAAGACTTGTTGCCCCCGACACCGCTTTTCTTGGGTTCTTCCTCTTTGTAGGTCATCGACGCTTACCACTTGCGAGGAAGGCGAGCCAAAAGACGGACCCAAGGAGCGAAGGCAACCTCAGCTGGCTTCGCCATGCGAGGAGAGCCACGAAGAACGGCGGACCCCGTCGGAAGCTGGTAAGTGCCATAGCCGCTCAGGAATCCGCTACCACCATAAAGCCCAGCATGTTGTGGCCCTTAACTTTACATGGTCAATAGGGGTCGCTTACCACCGCCACCGAGCGTGCCGCTAGCAAGGATAGCCAAACGTCTTATGAGATTTGTTGCCGCTTGCAAGAGTCGAAAAGGGTCGCTTGCCGCCGCCGCCGCTGCTGCCGGCCTTGAAATCGTTTCCACCACGCATGTGAGCGCGACCATCCGTGTCCTTGGCCATCCGAATACCATGCTCGTACCGCTGGCGGAGCTTGGAGACGATGGCGGAATACGGGATGGTGATGTTGGCGGGACGGTTGTCGGCCCTGAGAGCAACAAAGCGTTAGGATATATGAGGTCCACTCGGAAGCGGGAAAGAAAAAAACATACTCGTTGTGGAGCGGTCGGGTAAACTCGTCCGGGAGGCACTTTGCATCATCATCTTGTTTGACAAGGTCTGAAACCCAAAACTTGATCGCTCCGCCCGGGGTAGATAGCGACTCCCGTTGCACAACGGCCCTGACAGGCCCGTTGACCTTGGTGAAGACCGAGACGTGGGAGTGCTCAGTCAGACGTCGCACTTGTCTGTCGTCTGTCTCAAGTTGCATTGGGAGAGCAAGCTGGACCACAGTGATAGTGCGGAGAGTCGGACTTTGGGTAAAGTAATGGGCGCATTTGTCTAGGCCCATGTGCTCACGGGTAGTAGTGAAGACAAGGATTGAAGTCGACCCGGTGGAGAATACCGTTAGATGATCATGGTTATCATCGGGCCCTTCCCCTTGCCACATTATGCGTGCTAGCGGGCCAATGGGCGCGGAAAGGTGACTAATAGACTCAAGGCCAGTAGCTATAACGTGGTAGATGCTGAACTTGAGCTCCATTAACGCTTTCTGGGCAGACATGGTAGCGAGCTTTCCTGTTGACGAATCGAACACCTAAGGGAAAGGAAGTTAGATAGATGAATAAATAGACCTGACAAGGCGGTGGTGATCCTTGCAGTCGACAGTGGACTCAAAGTAGAAGCTGCTATGGTTTGAGGGCGCTGCAACCTGATAGCAGTGAAGGGCGGCGAGGACCTTGTCAAGTGGCTCGGGCTTGCCTGGGTCAAGGCTTGCCCAGAAGGGACGGGTGGGATATGCCTAATATTTATCCACCTTAGTCAGTCGCGTGCTTTGGTGTTTCGTTCGTGGCTACTCACCATGGCGGCTATCTGCGTCAAGATTTTTGATGTGTTTGGTATGAAAGAGCTCGGGTTTTGGTGGCTGGGTGTGAAGGTACGACAAAGGTTTTGATTTTTGTGCGATGAGGGAGAGGGAGAGCAAGTGTGGGGTATTGAAGGGTTTGCTCCAAGGATCCGTGAACATTCGCAGTGAAATTCTGGAGTATACGTTCTGTCAGTAGGTAGCCGTGATTGGAAAAAAAGATTAGGATGGAGCACGCAAACTTGAACCGTATCTGCGGCTTCACTCGCCACAAAGCACTACCTACAGAGAGCCGCCTTTGTAAGGTCCCTATAGTCTTCCTTCCCCTTCAGAAAGGTGCATTTTTAGATTACCCTGGTTTCAATCAGCGTCAGCCAAAAGAAGCCTCCCAGACCTACTTTTGCGCAAACAAAGCCAATTCTATCCCACTTTCTTTGTCGACCGCAAGCCGCAGCTCGACATTCACCGACAGCAATAAGTTTGCTTGTCCAACACACAATCCCCTTTGTCACCCTTCCTTTCTGCGCGCAGGAGGCAGCAACTAGGTGTAAGGTGAGACTCAAGATGATCGGAGCGATGCTATGCGGGATCTTGGGTGACGAAAATAGGGGTGAACTTACAGAATTGAATGATGCGTACTTAGCTGTGAACTGTGTTTATGACAAGATAGGGTCCTGAGTCTCTGGAGTTTTAAGTTGGGTGACCGGCTTTTTGACCGACCCACTTTTTAACCACTCACTACCGAAGTATGCCCCACACCCCAGGCGCCCGCTAGACAAACTCAAACGTTCGACGCTGCAGCGTAAATACCCAGGGTTCCCCCTCAACTGCGCCGCTTTCTCTTTTTCCTGGCTTGGAGTCGAAAGCACATCTTGTCAGAATGTCGGTTCTTCCTGTCAGTTTTTTTGTGTCACCATCGAACCACAAGTGAGCACCGCCTAATACAACTAAAAAGACTACCGGAATTGCTGACAAAAAGGCATCTGATAGGGGGGCACCCCCCAATTCTTAGGGGGGCACCCACGCACTGGCCATTTTACTAGGGGGGCACCCCCTCACATACGGGGTTAGGGTTTTGTATGGGTAGAAAATTGATCTAAGTCCGTTTGCATCATTGGCCGTTTGCAACATTCGACCTTGTGATAATTTTCTACCCATACAAAACCCTAACCCCGTATGTGAGGGGG